>Ga0070741_10001016_pt1 | contig 91485 bp, 83 predicted proteins | sample Coa_R1_4_FD_66440 | JGI IMG/M metagenome (GOLD analysis project Ga0070741, IMG submission 66440) | Surface soil microbial communities from Centralia Pennsylvania, which are recovering from an underground coalmine fire - Coalmine... | ecosystem: Environmental > Terrestrial > Soil > Unclassified ...
ACGACCTCGGCTATATCGACTTGGAACAGAAAACCCTGCAACCTATCGACAACCCGTTCGGTACACGGGTGTCACCCATGTCTTAGGTACGTTCTGTTACCCATGTGTCCGGGTCGGACACAGGGTATTGGAAGTAGCGGAGGAGGGACTTGAACCCCCGACACACGGATTATGATTCCGCTGCTCTAACCAGCTGAGCTACTCCGCCCCGGCAGCAGCGCGTGATGCGACGAGCAAGGAAGCGCGGATATAAGGAGCCGCGCCGAACCGTGTCAAGGTCAGGGCCCTGGCGCAGGTCAGGGCCCCGGCGCCTCTGATCCCGCTGCAGGCCATCGCCCCGAGCGCCCGGCTCCGGCTTCAGGCCGCCGCCTTGCTGTCCTTGGACTTGCGGAAGCGCATCATCGTGAAAAGGCCCCAGGGGCGCAGCCCCCGCTTCTCGATCAGCGCCAGGTCCTTGCAGACGAGCACACGCTCCATGTCGAACACCGGGCGCCAGCCGAGCTTGTCGGCGAAGGGCGCCATGCGGCGCTCGACCCAGCCGCGCATGCCCTCCCAGCCGGGCTTGCCCTGCTCGGCGCTGAAGTGGTTGACGATGATCACGTCGCCGCCCGGCCGGCAGACGCGCGAGAGCTCGCGCATCACCTTCTCGGGCTCCGGCACCACCGTCATCACGTACATGGCCACGACCGTGTCGAAGGCGGCATCGGGGAACTTCAGGTCGCCCGCATCCATCTCGTAGAGCCCGGCGACGTTGCGCAGCCCCTCGGCGGCGACCCGCTCGCGCGCCTTCTCCAGCATCTCCGGCGACAGGTCGATGCCGACGATCTCCAGATGGCGCGCGTACCCTGGCAGCGACAGGCCCGTGCCGACGCCGACCTCGAGCACACGTCCCTTGCCCTGGTTGATGATCTCCACCGTGTGCTTGCGCCCCTCGGCGGCCACGCGCCCGAACGTGTTGTCATACACGGGGGCCCAGCGGCGGTAGGCGCTCTTGACGGCGTCCTCGTCGATGTGCGGGCCGACGTTGGACTCCTTGAAACGCTTGAAGAACTTGGCGCCACCCGGCTCCTCGGAACGCAGCGTCGGCCTCATGGCTTTACGCACCCTCCCTCTAGCAATGTCCAGCGCCGCCGGATGGCGGGGTCCGCCCCGCCTCCAGGCCGGCCGTCCCGACCATGGCTTCGGACAATTCGGGCGTATCGGGCTCCTCGGCCCGGCTCAGCGCGCGCCCGATCCATCCCCCACCCAACACTCGTGCCCCCGGACCAGCGTCCGCGTAGAATACACACGCTTGGCCGGCGGCGACACCGTATTCACCGTCGCGCAGCAGCACCTTGGCGCCATCTCCGCAAGGAAACAAGGTCGCCGGCTGCGGCAGCGATGTCGAGCGCACACGCACAGCCACGCACATGCCGCCCGACGGGATCGGCTCGTCGCCGAGCCAGTTGACGTTCCTAAGCGCGATCCAATGCGCATGCAAGCTCTCGCGCGGCCCCACGATCACGCGCCGGGTCGCGGCATCGAGGCGCACCACATAGAGGGGGACGGGGCTGCCGACCTTGAGGCCTTTGCGCTGGCCGACGGTGAAATTGATGATTCCGGAATGCTGCCCGAGCACACGGCCGTCCACGTGCACGATGTCGCCGGCTTCGGCCGCGCCGGGCTTGAGGCGCTCGATGACGTTCGTGTAGCGCCCTTGCGGGACGAAACAGATGTCCTGGCTGTCCGACTTGTCCGCGACAGGCAGCCCGAAACTCTTGGCCAGTGCACGCACCTCCGCTTTCCGATAGGTGCCCAGCGGGAAGCGGAGCCACTCGAGCTGCGCGCGGGTCGTCGCGAACAGGAAATAGCTCTGGTCCCGCTCGACATCCGTGGCGCGGTAGAGCTCGGGGCCGGAGGGCCCGGAGCGAACCTGAATGTAGTGCCCGGTAGCGAGCGCGTCCGCCTCGAGCTCGCGTGCAGTGTCGAGGAGCTCGTGGAACTTGATCTCCTGGTTGCAGGTCACACACGGAATCGGCGTCTCGCCGGCAGCATAGCTGTCCGCGAACGCCTGCATCACCCTTGCCTTGAAGCGCTGCTCGTAGTCGAGCACGTAGTGAGCGATGCCCAGCCGATCGGCGACGCGCCGCGCGTCGTGGATATCCTGGCCGGCGCAGCACGCCCCGCGCCGGCCGACCGCCTCGCCATGGTCGTAAAGCTGGAGCGTCACGCCGATGACGTCGTGCTCCTGTTGCTGAAGCAACGCGGCCACGACGGATGAGTCGACGCCGCCCGACATCGCCACGATCACTCTGAGCGGCCGGCGCGCGCCGGCACGCTTCATCGGGAGGGACGTCATCGGGGGGAGAGCCATGGGCGGGTATTGGTCGACAGTCTGAATTAACTAGGTGTCAGCACTCTGCCCTTCCCGTTCGGCGGCGGCAATATGGCGGCCGGAGGGGGCACAATCAAGGCGGAAACCGTGGAGTTCGGGGCTGGAGGGCCAGCGCGACGGGGATCCGACCGCGGGCGAGGGTCGGCCAAAGGCACGCAGGTCACCACCAAGGCATGCAGCACCGTGCCGGAGCGAAACAACAAACGCCTGCCCTCGGTCCGCCTCACCGTTAAGTTGTGAAGATGCGTTAGAGCTCGGCAAGACTCGGCAGTGTTAACCATGAGGGAAGCAAATATGGAGCAGGGCTTCTTGCAGTATTTACCGCGTCACTTAGCTCCATTTTAATTGCGTTCGTCTAGCCTCGTGACCAGGTCAGAAAAGAGTTGTGAGTATCATGACCGAACAACAGTACAGGGCGCGCGTGCGCTACGTCATCGGGCCCGACGGAAGTCCGTTGACCGTGGCCGACCTCCCGCCCAAGGATACTAAGCGCTGGGTCATACGGCGCAAGGCGGAGGTAGTGGCCGCAGTCCGTGGCGGTCTGCTGAGCCTGGAGGAAGCGTGCGAGCGTTACACGCTGACCGTGGACGAGTTCCTGTCCTGGCAGCGCTCGATCGACCGCTATGGTCTGCCTGGGCTGCGCGCCACGCGGATCCAGGACTACCGCGACTGACGCAGCGCCGCTGCGCGAAATGCTCCGCATTCACCAGCGCTCCCGGCGTCGTGCCGAGGGTTGCGCCGCTCGTCCCGCGCTGCCAACGCGGCCGACCGTCGGCGCATGGTGTGTCGTGCCATACGCTTAACCCTGTCACACACTTCAACCCTGTGCTGAGCCTGTCGAAGCACGGCTGACACGCGTGGTCCGTCCTTCGACCCTCGGGCAAGCCCGAGGGCATGCAAGGACGAGGGCAGAGCGTGTGACCTGACGCCGAGGGGCCGGGCCGCGTCCAACCTGGCGCGCGACGCTATTGGAGGGCACTCGACCAGAGTCGGGCGCCCCTCCACATTCGTCAGGTTGCAGATGAAATAATAGTCAGCGATCAGCCGATCACGGCGCTGGTGCCGTCGGTCTTGCGCAGGAGCCGGTCGTGATCGCGGGTCTCGACCGGCTCGTACTTGCGCAGCTCCATCATGGCGTCCTCATGCTCGCGCCTGGCGGCTTCGAGCTTGACCCTGAGGTCGGCGACGGAAGTCTGCAGGTTGGCGCGGCGCAGGCTCGCCGCCTTGGCAAACGTCGAGTAGGCGAAGTGGGCTGCGTCCTTGATGCCCGTGCGCTCCTCCTCGGCGGCGATCTGGCGCGCGAGATCGACAGCCATGTGCTCGAAATCCGCAATCATTGTTTCGATCGAGGCGACCTTGCGCGCTTTCTCGCTCGCCTCGAAGCGTCTCAACCGCAGTGCCGTATCGCGTGGCTTCATTGTTCGATACCCCCAACGTGTACGAACAGTTGGCTTCCCAGTTTCGTGTCCCAAAAAAGCTCTCTGACAGCGGGCCCGAGTACAATTAAGCAAGCGACATGCCAGATGCTCTCGGAGAGGCCGCCCCTGCCTCGGCCGGGGGCGCATCACGCGCTCGCGACGAGACTGGGCAGGGCGTCGTCTCCAACCTTCCCCAAGTTTATACAAAGCCATTAAGTTGCGGTAAAGCAACGGCTAAAAGCCTTCATGCGAGTCGGCGTCGGCGGACGGCATATTTTGCTGGCATCCCCCTAGGGCCCGAGTCGCAAATCAGTTACACAGGAATGCGGGGTGGGTCGGTGCACGGGCGGAACGCCGGCGGAGTCCGCTGGAGATCGGCTCTGTCGACGCGTCGAAGTTGGGTGCCGCAGGCCGGGGGCGTCGGGTCGAGGTGTCTCGCTCAATGAGCGGGGCCAAAACGGGAAAGCATGGTCCGTTGTCCAAGAACGCGCGTATCCGTAAGGCAAAATTAGGTTTTGTTAACCTCTGGCGACTAGCTTGCTAACGACGGCTTAGCGGGTAGACCGGCGGCAGCTCCTCAAACATCGGGCAGCGAGGCCCCCAATCGGGGACTTGGAAGAGAGGAAAACCATGCGAGTCCTTCTCATCGAGGACGATAGCGCAACGGCGCAGAGCATAGAGTTGATGCTCCAGTCCGAGGGATTCAACGTATACACCACAGATCTTGGCGAGGAAGGCGTTGATCTAGGGAAGCTCTACGACTACGACATCATCCTTCTTGACCTCAACTTGCCCGACATGAGCGGATACGAGGTGCTGAAAACGCTGCGCGTCAGCAAGGTGCAGACACCGATCCTTATCCTTTCCGGCCTCGCCGGCATCGAGGACAAGGTGCGCGGGCTGGGCTTCGGCGCCGACGACTACATGACCAAGCCCTTCCACAAGGACGAGCTGGTCGCCCGCATCCACGCCATCGTCCGGCGCTCCAAGGGACACGCCCAGTCGGTGATCGAGACGGGCGAGCTCAAGGTCAACCTCGATACCAAGACGGTCGAGGTGCACGGCCAGCGGGTGCACCTGACCAGCAAGGAATACCAGATGCTCGAGCTGCTCTCGCTGCGCAAAGGCACCACGCTCACCAAGGAGATGTTCCTCAATCATCTCTATGGCGGCATGGACGAGCCCGAGCTCAAGATCATCGACGTCTTCATTTGCAAGCTGAGGAAGAAGCTGCAGGCGGCCACGGGCGGCCAGCACTACATCGAGACCGTGTGGGGACGCGGCTACGTCCTGCGCGATCCCAGCGACGAGCACGTCGCGGCCTGAGGAATTCGGCGTCGCCTCTTCGTCGGTTGCGGGAGCCCGGTCGGGCTCCCTTTTTTTTCGCCGCGCCGCTTGAACCTTGCTCGCGTGCCGGCGCTGCGCCAAACTGACGTTAAGGTAAGGGCGCAGCAGCGTCCGACCAGGGAAACGACGAGGAGACCGCCGGCATGGCCAGCCCCCGCGCCCTCAGGGTGCGCGTAGATCGCGACAAATGCCAGGGCCACAACCGCTGCAAGGCTTTGGCACCCGAGCTGTTCGAGCTCGACGAGTACGGCAATGCCCGCGAGAAGGGCGACGGAACCGTGCCCTCCGGCCTCGAGGAGAAGGCCTACCTGGCCAGATCCAACTGTCCCGAGTTCGCCATCGAGATCATCGAGACGTGAGGGAGGAGCCCATGAGCAAGCGTCCACCCGTCAGCGACTGGGCCACCGACTGGGACCACCTCGACCCACGCTGGATCAACGATCCCTTCCCGATCTGGGATGAGCTCAGAGGCAAGTGCCCCATCGCCCACACCGGCCGCTTCATGGGCGTCTACCTGCCGACACGCTACGAGGACGTGCGCGCGATCGCCTACGACACGGAGCATTTCTCCTCGCGGCGCGTGGTGGTGCGCGAGACACCGCCGCCGCGCATTCCCGCCCCGCCCATCACGTCCGACCCGCCGGCGCATCGGCCGGCGCGCATGGTGCTGCTCCCGCCGTTCACACCGGATGCCATAAGGAAACTCGAGCCGCGGGCGCGCGCGCTCTGCGGCGAGCTGATCGACAGGTTCGCCGGCCGCGGCAGCTGCGACGCGGCCGTGGAATACGCGCAGGAGATTCCCGTCCGTCTCATCGCCCACATGCTGGGCGTGCCGGAGGATGACGGGGACCTCTTCCGCAAGTGGATCAAGGCGATCCTCGAGGACGGCATCACCGACACCAACGTCGTCATCGAGGCTGCGGGCGAGATGTCCCACTACTTCATGGGGCACGTGCACGAGCGCATGGAGAAGCCGGGCGACGACCTGATCAGCCATCTCCTCGCCGCCCGGTTCAACGGCGAGCCGATCGAAGCCGAGAATGTGATCGGCGCCCTGCGTCTGCTGCTGATCGCCGGTATCGACACCACGTGGAGCGGCATAGGCTCCTGCATCTGGCACCTCGCCAAGACGCCGGCGGACCGGCGCCGCCTCGTCGAGGAGCCGGGTCTCATGCCGACCGCCATCGAGGAGTTCCTGCGCGCCTATGCTCCGGTCACGATGGCGCGCGAGGTCGTCAAGGAGACCAGCGTCAACGGCTGCACCTTCCAGCCGGGTCAGATGGTGATGCTCTCCTTCCCCGCCGCCAACCGCGACCCCGCGATGTTCCCCGACGCCGACAAGGTGATCATCGATCGCAAGGAGAACCGGCACGCCGCTTTCGGGCTCGGCATTCATCGCTGCGTCGGCTCGAACCTGGCGCGCATGGAGATGACGGTCGCGGTCGAGGAGCTGCTCAAGCGCATCCCCGATTTCAGCCTGGCCGGCGAGGTGACGTGGTCGGAGGGCACCGTGCGGGGACCGCGCAAGCTGCCGATCCGCTTCGCCTAGGCCACGTCGCCGCTTCCCTTGAAGCGACGCACACGTCCTCGTCTTGCTATCCGGGCGAGGTCCTGGCGGGCGCCCGTGGACGGGGGCCCGCTTCTCGGCTACCAACGGCGCACCCAAGCGCCCAGAGCGAGATCCGGATGCCCCTCAAGGCCGCCATCGTGCCCGTCACGCCTTTCCAGCAGAACTGCACGCTGCTGTGGGACGAGGCGACCAAGCGCGGCGCGGTGGTGGACCCCGGCGGCGATCTTCCCCGCATCCAGGCCGGCCTCAAGCAGACCGGCATGACGGTGGAGAAGATCCTGCTCACCCACGGCCACATCGACCACGCCGCCGGTGCCGCAGAGTTGAAGGAGAAGCTGGGCGGCGTTCCCATCGAGGGCCCGCACGAGGCCGACAGGTTCCTGCTCGACGGCCTCATCGCCCAAGGGCTCGCCATGGGCATGCCGGGCGCACGCAACGTCACGCCCGACCGCTGGCTGGCGGAGGGGTACGAGGTGACGGTTGCAGGAGCCACCTTCGCGGTCCTGCACTGCCCGGGGCATTCGCCGGGCTCGGTCGTGCTCGTCAATGCCGCCCAGCGCTTCGCCCTCGTCGGCGACGTGCTGTTCCGCGGCTCGATCGGCCGCACCGACCTTCCCTACGGCGACCACGGCGCGCTGATCCACGCCATCAAGACCAAGCTGCTGCCGCTCGGCGACGACCTCGTCTTCATTTGCGGCCACGGCCCCATGAGCACCATTGGCGACGAGCGCCGCACCAACCCCTTCATCGCCTGAGAGCAAGAAGCGGGGTCCCACCCCACAGTTCCCGCCAAGCGAGGCGAGACCACAAGGTCGAGCGCCCGGTTGATGCGCTGGCCCGGTCGCGGGAACGCCGATAGCCGCCATCCGCTTGCTGCGGGCGTCGGTTGAGGGGAGCGAAGGGAGCGGGGCGTCGAGCCGCCGGACCGTATTTGTAAGGCGCCGGGATGCTGCGGCCCTGACGCCCCGCCTCGCCCTTCAAGGCTGCTTGAACCGATCCGATCCACCGAGCCCGGGCGACCTCCGGCGGGGCAGGACCGCAACGCGTTTGCGACCCTTCGAGAACCCGAGCGGCACTACTACGGCACGCCCCCAAAAGCCGGCGGCCATCGGCGCAATGCGCCTGACGGCTTTTGCGCCCTACGCCTTATCGACAGTAGGGCGCAAGAGGCGAAGCCGTATTGCGCCGATGGCTCGAGCCTCCCGCTGCATTTCGCGCCGACGCGCGTACGCGCTCGCCGAAATGACGACCGCACCGCCCGCCATTTCGCGCGCAAGAGAGATCGCACCTTTACCGATCCGTAGCTCCGCCCACCTACCATGCGCATCTCGTCCGGTAGGGCTCGCACATGCTGTCGGCGCTGAGATCGGGAAGCTTCGCGACGCCAGAGCGCCGGCGCGTCTACAGCATCCTGCTGCTGGTGGCCTACGTCGCGACCATGGTGGCGCTGCTGGCCACCGCCGACGGCATCGTCGACAGGGCAGGCCGCCCGATCGGCACCGACTTTGCCAACGTCTATGCGGCCGGCAGACTCGCGCTGGATGGACAGGCGGCCCAGGCCTACGACTGGCCGGCCCATCACGACATGCAGCGGCGCATCTCGGGTCGCCAGGACATTCCCTACTACGGCTGGCACTATCCCCCGATGTTCCTGATCGTTGCCGCAGCCCTCGCGGTTCTTCCCTATCTTGCCGCGCTCTTCACCTATCAGGCCGTGACGCTCGCGGCCTATGTCGCCGTGGTGCGCACCATCGCCGGGCGCCCGGAAGCCTGGCTGCCGGCGCTCGCGTTCCCCGCGGTGTTCGTCAACATCACGCACGGCCACAACGGCTTCATCACGGCGGCCTTGCTCGGTGGCGGGCTGCTGCTGCTGGAGCGCCGGCCGCTGTGGGCCGGCGTGCTGCTCGGCTGCCTCGCCTACAAGCCGCAGCTCGGCCTTCTCGTCCCGCTCGTGCTCGTCGCCACAGGGCGCTGGCGCACCCTTGCCGGCGCAGCTGCGAGCGTGGTCGCCCTCACTGCGCTCACCTGGACCATCTTCGGCACGCAGGTCTTCGTGGCCTTCTGGGACTCGCTGCCGATGACGCGGCTGGTGGCTTGGGAGGGCGCGCCCGGGTTCTACAAGATCCAAAGCACGTACGCGGCGCTGCGGCTTGCCGGCGCCCCGGCAGCGCTCGCGAATGCGGCGCAGCTCATCGTCACGCTCGGCGCCTGCATCGGGCTCATCGGGCTGTGGCGCTCGTCCGCCGCCTTCGAGCTCAAGGCCGCGGGCCTCATCATCGGCTCTGCGATCGCCACGCCCTATGTACTCGACTACGATCTCGTCGTGCTGGGCCCCGCCATCGCCTTTCTCGTCGCGCTCGGGCTGCGGCAAGGCTTCGCCCCTTATGAGATCACCCTGCTCACCGCCCTGTGGGTGCTGCCGCTGGTGGCCCGATCCCTCGCCGAGCTGACCTCGGTGTCGACCGCCCCGGTCCTCTTGATAGCCGCGCTGATCTTCATCCTTCAGCGCGCGGGCATCCTGCAGGCTGCCACGGCACACCTGCCGAACCGTGTACGGTGAATCGATGCCTCCGGCCCGACACGACCGTCCTGTCCGGTCCAATTGTCGCATGGCGGAGCAACGATGGATTCTGCCATGTGCGTTAAGTGCTTGGCGTACCCTTGCATTCCTTGACACCCCTGGGACCCGTCCCTATGGTGCGCCGCGTTCGACAGGCCCTCGGGGGAGTTGGTAATCGTTCGGGCCGTCTCCGCCGAGGACGCAAGTCCGATGCCTGAACCCGCCGATAGCCGAGGTGCTGGCCGACGCCAGATGACCGCCGAGGAGAGGGCTGCGTTCGAGGGACGGATTGCCGAGCTGGGGGAGCGGCTGGGCAAGGTCAAGGCGCAACGCCAGGCCGAGGCGGATCTCGATGCCGACATGCGCGGCCGTGGCATGGCCTATGGCATGCGCATGGCGGCCGAGCTGGTGGCAGCCGTGATCGTGGGCGGCGCCATCGGTTACGGCCTGGACCGGTGGCTCGGCTCCACCCCCTGGCTGTTCCTGCTCTTCTTCGTGCTGGGGTTCGCGGCCGGCGTCCTCAACGTGATAAGGGCCTACGAGCGGATGCAGAAGGAGATCACGGCCAGGACTGGTGGCCGGATCGGAAGCAAGGTGCCGGACGACGAGGACTAGGGGAAGCACGTGGCAGCATCCGAGGCGGGACACGGGGGCACAGGGATGCCCGATCCCATCCACCAGTTCGAGATCCATCCGATCCTTCCCATCAAGATCTTCGGCTGGGACGTCTCTTTCACCAATTCCTCGCTCTTCATGCTGCTGGCCGTGCTCCTGACCGCCGGCTTCTTCATCGTCTCCATGCGCGGGCGCTCGCTGGTGCCGGGCCGCCTGCAGTCGATGGCCGAAATCACCCACGAGTTCGTGGCCAACATGCTGCGCGAAAGCACCGGCCACGGCGGCATGAAGTATTTCCCGCTGGTGTTCACGCTCTTCATGTTCATCTTCGTCAGCAACATGCTGGGCATGATCCCCGGCTTCTTCACGGTGACGAGCCATATCGTGGTCACCGCGGCGCTGGCCGCCCTCGTGTTCGTGACGGTGATCGTCGTCGGCTTCGCCAAGAACGGTATCCGCTTCCTCAAGCTGTTCGTGCCCTCGGGCGTTCCCATCCTGATCCTGCCGCTGGTCGTCCTCATCGAGATCATCTCGTTCCTGTCGCGGCCCGTCAGCCATTCCGTGCGCCTCTTCGCCAACATGCTGGCCGGCCACATCACGCTCAAGGTGTTCGGCGGCTTCGTCGTCATGCTGCTCGGCGCCGGTACGTTCGCCGCGCTGGCCCCGCTGCCGCTGCTGATGGCCATCGCGCTCACCGCGCTGGAGGTGCTGGTGGCGTTCCTGCAGGCCTACGTGTTCACCATGCTCACCTGCATGTACCTCAACGACGCGTTGCATCCGGGACACTAGATCGACGCGCTCGACCACCCGTTTTCCACCACTCAACCGCATCAATGGGAGAAGAAATCCATGGATCCCGCCTCCGCGAAGCTCATCGGCGCCGGTCTCGCCGCCATCGGCACGGGAGCTGCCGCCATCGGCGTCGGTAACCTGTTCGGCCAGTTCCTGCAGGGCGCGCTGCGCAACCCGTCCGCCGCCGACGGCCAGTTCGGCCGCCTGATCTTCGGCTTCGCCGTGACGGAAGCGCTGGGCATTTTCGCCCTGCTGGTGGCCTTCCTGCTGCTCTTCACCTGATCGGAGCGAACCAAAGGCAACGGGATCCGTTCCATGGCCCAGAAGGCTGGCACCGCCATTCCGGAGGGTGGGGAACACGCCAAGGTGTTTCCGCCGCTCGATCCCGGCACGTTCGCGCCGCAGCTCGTGTGGCTGGCGCTGACGTTCGGCCTGCTCTACCTGCTGCTGAGGCGGGTGGTGCTGCCGCGCGTGGGCGAGGTGATCGAGGAGCGCAGCGACCGCATCAAGCGCGACCTGGGGCTGGCGGACAAGCTCAAGGCCGATACCGAGGCGGCGCTCGCCAACTACGAGCAGGCGCTGGGCGAGGCACGGACCAAAGCCAACGCGCTCGCCAAGTCCATGCGCGACACCCTCGCCGCCGAGGTCGACAAGGAGCGGGCGAAGGTGGAGGCCGAGGTCGCCGCCAAGCTCGCCGAGGCCGAGAGGCGCATCGCCGAGACCAAGGCGAAGGCTTTGGCCGGCGTCAGCGACATCGCCGGCGAGGTTGCCGGCGCCATCATCACGCGGCTGATCGGCAAGGAAGTGAGCAAGGACGAGGTGCAGAAGGCGCTCGTGCAGCGCGCGGCGGAGTAGGTGGTGCCATGCTGCAGATGGCCGAGTTCTGGGTTGGAGTGGCCTTCGTCGTCTTCGTCGTGATCCTGCTCTACTACAAGGTGCCGGGCCTGATCACCAAGGCGCTCGATGAGCGCGCCCAGGCAATCAGGAAGGAGCTCGACGAGGCGCGTCGCCTGCGCGAGGAGGCGCAGAACCTGCTCGCCGACTACCAGAAGAAGCATCGCAGTGTCGGGCAGGAGGCCGAGGCCATCGTGGACCTGGCGCGGCGCGAGGCCGAGGCTCTGGCGCATGAAACGCGCACGAGCCTGAGGGAGGCGCTCGAGCGGCGCACCAAGGCGGCCGAGGAGAAGATCGCACGCGCGGAAGCGCAGGCGGTCGACGAAGTGCGGGCCTCCGCCATCGAGGTGGCGGTGACGGCCGCCGAAAAGATCCTGCGGCAGAAGATGCAGGGCAGCGAAGGCGCAGCCCTCGTCGACCAGAGCATCCGCGACCTTAAGGGCCGGCTGAACTGACGCCGGCCCGCGGAGGGCCCATCGCAGCTCTGCGGCGTCAGCGCACGATGCGGGTGATCTTCGATCCTTCGAGGGTCAGGTTGTACATCAGCCCCTTGCCGTCGAAGATGAAGCCCACGATGGGGCTCACGATCTTGCTCGTATCGATCGAGCCGCCAATGCCGACGGTGATCAACGCCACCGAGCCATCGACCCCCACCTTCCAGCCGTGCACGCGCCTGAACCCCTCGAGCGCCTCGGGCGTCATGAACGCAATGATCACCGAGCGCGCCTGCGCGCCGAGCTGGAAGCCGAACGACGCCGATATGGTGTTGTAGTAGCCGGCCGTCCGGCCGTGGACGAGAAGGGCGCCCTCGCCGTACTCGCCCCCGATCCCCATGCCGGCCTTGAACACCGAGGGAAAGACCAGCACGGCTGTCGCCTTGGCGAGCAGCTCGCGCGCGCCGCCGATCCTGTAGGAGAATTCCCTGAGCGTCGCGTCGACATCGGCGTCGATGCGGGCGCCCGAATAGGCCTCGCTGTGCGTCGCCGATCCGGCCACGGCAATCGACGAAAGCGCCAGCGATATCGCCTTGCGGCGGCTGATGGTGCGCATGATGTCCCCCGATTCGAGTGGCTAAGTGCCGAGTTGTGCCGAACCCACATTCACGCCACGATGGCACCCTTTACGACACGGGTTTGGCAATAATCAGGCGACTACGGCTGAATGGCCCCATGGCGCACCGTGGCCGTGCGGCACAGAGCCGGTGGCGATGTTTCCATGAGCAGGAAAGCTATGCCCGCCAGGCCGTGCGTGCGCTGCAAGAAGCCCACCCGGCACCGCCGCAGCGGACGGCCGACCTGCCCTTACTATGCTATCGTCCTCGACGAGTTGCGGGCCGACAATCAGCTCCGCCGGGTGGGCAAGCTCGAGGGCACGCGCGGCCGCTGCTGAGGCGAAGACGTAGCCCTGGGCGTTACGTCACGGCTCCAACCCCGTGCTGGCGCTCCGCCCTCGTCCTGAGCCTGTCGAAGGACGAACCACGCATGCCAACCGTGCTTCGACAGGCTCAGCACGGGGGTTGGAGCGTGCGAGACGCGCGGGGGGGCTGATGGGTATCACTGGCGAATCAGCCGGGCCAGCCTCGCGATGCCTTCCTCGATCTCGGCCTCGCCGGCGAGCGAGTAGCTCAGCCGCAGGGTGTTGACCCCACGTCCGTCGTGGAAGAACGCCGCGCCCGGCACGAAGGCGACGTGCGCCTCGCTGACTGCGCGGTCGAGCAGGCGCGCACCATCCATGCCCTCGGGCAGGCGCACCCACACGAAGAGACCGCCGCCCGGCCGTGTCCAGGCGACGCCTTGGGGCATGTGCGCCTCGAGCGCCGCCAGCATGGCATCCCGCCTTCGCCGGTAGTGGGCGCTCGCCCTCCGGGCCTGATCCTCGTAAGCGGCATCGGCGAGGCGGTGCATGACCATCTGGTTGACGGTCGCGTTGTTGAGGTCAGAGGCCTGCTTGACGAGGACGAGGCGCCGGATCATGGGCCTCGGCGCCACGATCCACCCGACCCGCAGGCCCGGCGAGAGCACCTTGGAGAAGGTCCCGCAGTAGATCGAACGCGCGTTGTCGATGCCGCCGCGGCGCGCGGCCTCGAGCGCCATGAGGCACGGTGGCGGGTCGGGCTCGAAGCGAAGTGCGGCGTACGCGGCATCCTCGACGACGGGGATGTCGAGCTCGGCAGCGAGCTCGAGCAGCCGCTCGCGCGCCGCCTGCGACAGCGTCTCACCGGTGGGGTTGGCGAAGCTCGGCACGACGTAGGCGAACTTCACCCGCCCGCCGGCCGCGGCCGCCGCATCGGCATAGGAGGCTGCCGTGCGGTTGCCGTCCTCGGGCCGCAACTCGTCGTAGCGCGGCTCGTAGGCCGAGAACGCCTGCAGCGCGCCCAGGTACGTCGGTGCCGTCACGAGCGCCGTGTCGCCGGGCGAAAGCAGCAGCCGCCCGAGGAAATCGAGGGCCTGCTGCGACCCCGAGGTGACGACCACGTTGTCCTCGCTGCAGGCGACGCCCTGCGCGCGCATATGGCCCACGATCCAGCGGCGCAGCGGCAGGTATCCCTCGCTCACCGAGTACTGCAGACCGGACCCGGCGAGCTTCGGATCGGACAGCACGGCGGCATAGGCAGCCTGCGCCTCGGCGACCGGAAACATGGCCGGATCGGGAATCCCGCCGGCGAAGGAGATCACTCCCGGCTGGTCGAGAAGCTTCAGCAGCTCGCGGATCTCCGAGGCGCGCATGCGCTCAGCACGGGACGCGTAGCAGGGCTCCCACTCGGCCGGCTTGGCGAGATCGGTCACGATACTTGGCTCCATGTTCCCCGCAGCCAATTATGTCAGCATTGCTGACCTATCTGCAAGCAACCTCACCAAGACCGCGATCAACTTCCCTTTACCGGGTGGCCCACAGGGCAGCACCTGTGCGGGACGCACCCCTTCCCCGCCTCGACGATGATGGGGTTCCCATGCGGTCGGCATGGCCAATGCCCTGGCCGCTGGCTCGCCTGTTTCGGCCGGCACAGCGCAGCCCGCCGCGGCATGGCACGATCCCGCAATGTTACAGCCGCCTGGGAATACAACGAGGCCGGAGGTGGCCTCCAGGAGTGCGTGTGTCATGACTGCCGCGTGGACCGTGCGAGATGGCAATGGCCGGCTGATCCCGGATTTCCTCGCCGCATCGCCCCTGGAGGTCGGCCGCCGCATCGTCCCCGGGCACTACGACGCCTTCCGCCTGCACGTCTCCTCCTCCTACCGCGAGCTCTTCGACCGCGCCGTCGCCCAGGTGCTGGCGCGCGAAGGCTGGCAGATCGTGCGCACTCGAGCGCCCGCCCGCGCCAGGCGAGAGCCTGCAGCAGCCCGGGCCGCGTGAGCCGCATCACGCCGCCTCGGTATCCCGGCATTGCTGCTGACCCACCTAACGCGCGGCGGCATCACTCATCAGGCCGCCGGCATCGCGAAGAACGCGCCGCCACTCCACAGCCCAAAGCCATTACCCTCGTCCAAGGCGAGTTCCACCAGGTCGTAGTAGAGCGCGCGCGTGACCAACGCCTCTAGTCTCCCGCGCACGAGCAGGTACGGCTTGAGGCCGCCACTCGACGCTTCGACGGCGAACCGCAGCGGATGCTCAGGCCCGGCCGCGACGATGTCATCGACGTTGGTGCGGAAGATGAGGCTCTGCGCGTGCCCGCTGCCTCGCACCTCCATCTCCACGGCGAGGAAGGGCGCGTCCTCGACGTCCACGTCCACCTTCTCCGCCGGCGTGACGAGGTAGTGCCTGCCGTCGGCATCCTTGCGCAGCACGCCGGCGAACAGCTTGACGAGCGGCATCCGCCCGATGGGGCTGCCCTGGTAGAGCCACACCCCGTCGGCCCGGATCTTCATGCCGATGTCGCCGCAATACGGCGGGTTCCATTTCTCGACCGGTGCCGGCCCCTTGCCGGCCCGCTCGCGCAGCAAAGCCTCGAGTCCCCCGATGCGGTTGCTGGTGACATCGGACGCCATCGCTAGCGCACGCGATCGGCAGATGCAGGGCTGCGAGCGCGCCGCGCGCTCTTCCCCTCCCCTTGACGGGGAGGGGAGATCCAGCACCGCGCATCGGGGCACAATTCAACTCGCATCAACTCGCACGTTCAATCTGGAAGATGCTTCAGCGGCGGTGCCTTGTCGGTGTCGAGCTTGGTGCGCCCGACGTTCATCATCATGGCGTTGAACGTGTAGTAGCCGCTGACCCCGACGAGGTCGATGATGCCCTGCTCGCCGAACAGCTTGAGCGCACGCGCATAGGTAGCATCGCTGACGCTGCGCCGCCGATGCAGCTCGATGGTGAAGTCGTAGGCGGCCGCCTCGTCCTCCTTCATGGCGTCGGGGCGGCGCCCGTCGGCGATGGCATCGATGATCGCCTTGGAGAGGCCCTCCTCCACCGCGAAGCCGTAGTGGTAGGCCCACTCGTAGGGCTGGGTCCATTCCCGGGCGGTGATGAGGATCACCATCTCGCTCACGCGTTTGGGAAGGACATTACGAAACCGTAAGTAATCCCCCATGGCCTTGGCGCGTAGCATCACCTCGGGCGAGCGCAGCATCACCGCGAAGGGCCCGCGCACGCTGTAGCCGCGGCCGGCCGCGAACTCCTCGGCAGCTTTACGCTGTTCGGGAGTCATCCTCTCCGCCGGGATCGGCGGTAAACGCTCATCGGTGGCCATGATGTATCCCTGGTTGGCTGCAAGGCAGCGTCGGTTGGAGTGCGAAGCCCACAGTTTTGGCCGATTGCTCGATCCGCAGCCAGCTCTTCCCTGTTCATATTGTGACCATCTTTACCAACACAGTTTCGCATCTGCAGCAATCGAGCGTATATAACAAGATCATGACCACACTCACCCAAACCGACGATGCCATCGTCGCCCGCATCGAAGCTGCAGGCGAACGCATTCAACGTGTCCAGAAGGCCGCCTCGGCCGTGATCTTCGGCCAGGAGCGCGTGATCGAGCGCACGCTGGTCACGATCCTGGCAGGCGGCCATGCGCTCCTGATCGGCGTGCCCGGTCTCGCCAAGACGCTGCTGGTCGAGACGCTGGGCAAGGTGCTGGGGCTCGACGCCAAGCGCATTCAGTTCACGCCCGACCTGATGCCCTCGGACATCATCGGCTCGGAGGTGCTGGAGGACAGCTCCGGCAGCGGTCGGCGCAGCTTCCGCTTCGTCAAGGGCCCCATCTTCGCCCAGCTGCTGATGGCCGACGAGATCAACCGCGCCAGCCCCAAGACGCAGTCGGCGCTGCTGCAGGCCATGCAGGAGCACCACGTCACGGTCGCCGGCCAGCGCCACGACGTGCCCTCGCCCTTCCACGTGCTCGCCACGCAGAACCCGCTCGAGCAGGAGGGCACCTATCCGCTCCCCGAGGCGCAGCTCGACCGCTTCCTCTTGCAGATCGACGTGAGCTACCCCGACCAGGCGGCAGAGCGGCGCATGCTGTTCGCCACCACCGGCACCGACGAGCGCAGGGTGGAGCAGATCCTCAATGCCCAGGAGCTGATGGCCATCCAGCGCCTGGTGCGTCAGCTGCCCGTCCCCGACAAGGTGGTGGAGGCCATCCTGAGCCTTGCCCGCTCGGCGCGGCCCGGCACGGGTGCGAGTACCGACACCGACCGGCTGATCGCATGGGGTCCCGGTCCGCGCGCCAGCCAGGCACTGATGCTGGCGGTGCGCGCCAAGGCCCTGATCGACGGGCGGCTGGCGCCTTCGGTCGACGACGTCATCGATTTGGCCGAGCCGGTGCTGAAGCATCGCATGGCGCTGACGTTCGCGGCACGCGCCGAGGGCGAGACGGCAACCGGGGTGATCAATCGTTTGGCAGCGGCGCTGGAGTAGGGCGGGGTGGCGGCGCAGGGCTCCGCGACAGCGATGGCTGGGGCTGACCCAGGTAGCGTCTTCAAGCTCGAAGGCGAGGCACACGCGCTTGCCGACCGCCTGCCCGACCTTGTGCTCGATGCGCTGCGCGTCGCCAACACGGTGGCGCACGGCATCCACGGCCGTCGCCGCGCCGGCACGGGCGAGACGTTCTGGCAGTTCCGCCAGTTCCAGGCGAGCGATCCCGCAACCGTCATCGACTGGCGCCGCTCCGCCAGCTCCGACCACCTCTACGTGCGCGAGCGCGAGTGGGAGGCGGCGCACACCTTCTGGCTCTGGCCCGACGTTTCCCCGTCGATGGCGTTCCGGAGCCATCTGGCCCCGGTCCACAAGCGCGACCGTGCCCTGGTGCTCACGCTCGCCGTGGCGGAGCTGCTGGTGCGCGCCGGCGAGCGCGTCGCCCTCATCGGGCTGACGACGCCGATGGCGAGCCGCAAGGCCACATCGCGCATCGCCGAGGCGCTCGCCACGCACGAGCACGACGCCGCACTGCAGGCGAGCCTGCCGCCGCCGGCGCGCCTGACCCGCTTCTCGAGCGCCCTCATGTTCGGAGACTTCCTCGACCCGCCCGAGATGATTGCCCAGCGCCTCAACGAAATGGCCGAAGGCGGCGTCGGCGGCCACCTGGTGCAGGTCCTCGACCCTGCCGAGGAGACGCTGGCATACCAGGGCCGTATCGAGTTCCGCTCGCCGGAAGGCGGCGATCGCTGGGTCGCCGACCGGGTCGAGACCCTGCGGCCCGAGTACCAGAAGAGGCTCGCCGCGCACCGCGCCCGGATCGAGGAGGCCGCGCACCGGATCGGCTGGTCGTTCCTCGTCCATCACACCGACCGTCCCGCGGCCGAGCCGCTGCTCACGCTCATCATGCGGCTGCAGGGCATGGCCGGGGACTATCGCTGGAGGCCGCAGGCGCATGCGGCCGAGGCGAGGACCGGAGGCGCCCCATGACGCTCGGGCCCATCGCCTTCCTCAGCCCCTGGCTGCTCGCGGGCCTCCTCGCGCTGCCCGTGATCTGGTGGCTGCTGCGCACCATTCCGCCGCGCCCCCGGCGGCTCGAGTTTCCGCCCACCCGCATCCTGGTCGGCATCGAGAACCGGGAGAAGACCCCCTCGCAGACGCCCTGGTGGCTGACGCTCATCCGCATGGCGGCCGCCGCGCTCGTGATCCTCGCGCTGGCCGAGCCGGTGCTCAATCCCAACCGCGACAAGGCGCTCACCGGCACCGGGCCGGTGGTGATCGTGGTGGACAACGGCTGGGCCTCGGCGGCGCAGTGGGGTGCGCGCACATTCATGATCGAGCGCCTGATTGCCGAGGCCGAGGGTCAGAGCCGGCCGCTCATGATCGCGCCGACCGCCAACACCTCGCAGGCCGTGAGCTTCAAGATCGAGGCTCCGGCGGCTGCCCGCTCGACGGCTGCGGCCGTGCAGCCGCAGCCGTTCGCCCCCGACCGCGCCGCGGCGGCGCGGGGAATTGCGGCAGCGCTCGCCGGGGCCAGCGACGCGGTGGCCGTATGGCTCGCCGACGGCCTCGATCATGACGGCTCGGCCCGCGCCTTCGCCGATCGGCTGTCGGAGCTCACGGGCGGCAGGCTGTCCGTGGTGGAGACGCCGCCGAACCAGGAGGCGCTGGGCGTCGTTGCCGGCGTGGCGGCGGGCGGGCGCCTCGATGCCCAGGTGCTGCGCGCCGAGGGAGCCCCGCGCAGCGGCACCCTGCACGCCCTGTCCGCGCGCGGCCAGCGCCTCGGCGAGGCACCCTTCTCGCTCGGCGCCGGCGAGACGCGCGCGCTCGTCACCTTCGACATGCCGCTCGAGCTCAGGAACCAGGTGACGCGCGTCGAGATCTCGGGCGAGCACTCGGCAGGCGCCGTGCATCTGCTCGATGCCCGCTCGCAATGGCATCGGGTCGGACTGCTGTCCGGCGTCTCGCGCGAGGAGGCCCAGCCGCTGCTGGCGCCGCTCTACTACATCGAGCGCGCCCTGCAGCCCTTCTCCGAGATCGCCAAGTCCGACGATGCCAACCTCTCGACCGGCATCGACAGCCTGATCAAGCGCAACGTCTCGGCGCTCATGCTGGCCGACATCGGCACGCTGCCACACGACGTGAAGGAGCGGGTCGATCAGTGGGTGAAGAAGGGCGGCATCCTCGTGCGCTTCGCCGGACCGCGGCTCGAGAAGGGCGGCGACGACCTGCTGCCCGTGCCGCTGCGCCTCGGCGGCCGGACGCTTGGCGGCGCCCTGTCCTGGGCCACGCCGCAGCCGCTCGCCCCCTTCGGCGACGACAGCCTCTTCGCCGGCCTCACCTCGCCCGCGGAGGTGCTGGTCAGCCGGCAGGTGCTGGCCGACCCCGCAGGGCTCGGCCCGGATGTGAAGGTGTGGGCGCGCCTCAAGGACGGCACGCCGCTCGTCACCGCTGCCAAGCGTGGAGACGGCCAGCTCATCTTCTTCCACGTGACCGCCAACTCCGACTGGTCGAACCTGCCGCTCTCGGGGCTGTTCGTGGAGATGCTCAGGCGCATCGCCAGCCTCGGCGGCATGGGTGGGGGCAGCGCTGACAATCTCGTGGGCGACGGCAAGGCCGACACCTCGGATGCGCCGGCCGCCGCCGACGTGCTGGCGCCGCTGCAGGTGCTCGACGGCTTCGGCCTGCTCAAGAACCCTTCGCCGACCACCCAGGCCATCGCCGCGGCCAAGATCGGCGATGCCAAGCCGAGCGCGGAGACGCCGCCCGGCTACTACGGCCCCGCCGGCGCCCCCCGCGCGCTCAACCTGCTGACGCCCAAGAGCCTGCTCAAGCCGCTCCCGGCCCTGCCGCCCGGGGTGGAGCGGCGGGTCTACGAGGGCGATACGGCCCAGCCGATCAAGCCCCAGCTGCTCGCTGCCGCACTGGCGCTGCTGTTCGCCGACATCCTCGCGGTCCTCCTGCTGCAGACCGGCGGCAGCCTCTTTGCACGCCGCGCCCGCGCGGCGGCCTTGGCAGGATTGGCGATCGGAGCCGCCGCCCTCTTCGCACCCGCGCCGGCCGACGCCCAAAGCCAGACGCCCGGCATCACCACGCCGGCGCGCCCCCGGGCCGACGATCGGCGCGCCGTCCAGGCCACCGGCAAGGTGACGTTCGGTTACGTGCTCTCCGGCGATGCGGCCACCGACGAGACGAGCCGGCAGGGTCTCTACGGCCTTGGACGGTTCCTGATCGAGCGGACCGCCGTGGAGCCGGGCGAGCCGCTGCCCGTGAACATCCAGACCGACGAGATCGCCTTCTACCCGATGCTCTACTGGCCGGTGCTGCCCAACTCCCGCACGCTGCCGGAGGCGACGCTCGCCAAGATCGACGCCTACATGAAAGAAGGCGGCATGATCATCTTCGACACGAAGGATTACGGTCAGGGCATTCCGACGGGCTTCTCCTTCCGCGGCGAGGGCGGAACGCCGCTGCAGCGCCTGCTCGGCAACCTCGACATCCCGCGGCTGGAGCCGGTGCCCGAGCACCACGTGCTGACCAAGTCGTTCTACCTGCTGCGCAGCTTCCCCGGCCGCTGGGACGGCGGCCAGCTGTGGGTGGAGGCTGAGGCCCCGCGCGACAGCGACCAGGGCCGGCAGGCCCGGCGCGTCGACGGCGTGAGCTCGATCCTGATCACCTCCAACGACTTCGCCGCCGCCTGGGCGCGCGACGAGCGCAACCAGAACATCTACCCGGTCGTTCCCGGAGGCGAGCGCCAGCGCGAGATGGCCTACCGCACCGGCGTCAACATCGTCATGTATGCGCTCACCGGCAACTACAAGGCCGACCAGGTGCACGTGCCGGCGCTGCTGGAGAGACTGGGTCAATGACCATTGGCCACATCGTCCCCTCGCCCATCGTGCCGGAGGCGCGTCTTCGACACGAAGTGGGGGAGGGACAGGGAAGGGGGGAACCACGACGGTTCTGCGATCCCCCCACCCCTAGCCCCTGCCCACAAGGGGGAGGGGGATTAGTTGCGGCTGAGGCCCGCGCATGAGCAACTGGTCGATCGACTTCTCGCCCATGGTGCCGGCGCCCCTGTTCTGGGCGGGCGCTGTGCTGGCCGTCGTGCTCATCGCGCTCCTGCTCGTGCGCCGCAGCCGCGGCGCGCTGCTCAGGGCCCTGTCGCTGGCGGCGCTGCTGCTGGCGCTTTCCAACCCCACGCTGCGGCAGGAGGAGCGCGAGAGCCTCGCCAACATCGCCATCGTCGTCGTCGACGAGAGCATGAGCCAGTCGATCGGCGGCCGGCCCGAGCAGACGGCGGCCATCCGGCACGAGCTCGAGACCAAGCTCGCCGCGCTCGGCAACAACCTGCAGGTGCGCTGGGTCACCTCCTCCAAGCCCAGCGGCGAGACCGCGTCCGGCACCAATCTCTTCGCCGACCTCAACAGCGCACTCGCCAACACGCCGCCCGACCGCCTGGCCGGCGTCATCATGATCACCGATGGCCAGGTGCACGACGTGCCTAAGTCGGCACAGACGCTGGGCTTCGACGCCCCCGTGCACGCCCTGCTGACCGGACAGCCCGACGAGTTCGACCGCCGCATCGAAATCCTGCGGGCCCCACGCTACGGCCTCGTCGGCTCCACGCGCGAGATCGAGGCGCGCGTGGTGGAGACCGGGCGCCGCGGCCGCGCCGGCGACCGGGTGACGCTCAGAATCCGCCGCGAGGGCCGCCCCGACGAGACGCGCTCGACGCAGATCGGCCGCACCGTGCCGATCCAGATGCCCTTCCCGCACGCGGGCCAGAATATCGTCGAGATCGAGCTCGAGACCGCGCCGGGCGAGCTCACGCCCGCCAACAACCGCGTGGTGGTGGTGGCGGAGGGCGTGCGCGAGAACCTGCGCGTGCTCCTGGTCTCGGGTGAGCCGCACGCCGGCGAGCGCGTCTGGCGCAATCTCCTCAAATCGGACGCCGCAGTCGACCTCGTGCACTTCACCATCCTACGCCCGCCGCAGAAGCAGGACGGCACGCCGATCCACCAGCTCTCGCTGATCGCCTTCCCCACGCGCGAGCTGTTCTCCGAGAAGATCAAGGACTTCGACCTCATCATCTTCGACCGCTACCAGCACCGCGACATCCTGCAGCTGCTCTACTACGAGAACATCGCCCGCTACGTGGAGCAGGGCGGCGCGCTGCTGGTTGCCGCCGGCGACGACTATGCCGGCCAAATGAGCCTGTCGCGCACGCCGCTGTCGGTGGTGCTGCCGGCCACGCCCACCGGCCGCGTGCTCGAGCAGCCCTTCAAGGCCAAGCTTTCCGCCGATGGCCTCAAACACCCGGTGACGCGCGGGCTGCCCGGCGCCAGCGCCACGGAGCCCGCCAAGGAGCCCACCTGGGGCCGCTGGTTCCGGCAGGTAGATGTCTCGCCAGGCCGCGGCCGCATCGTCATGAACGGGGCGGAGGAGCGACCGCTGCTCGTGCTCGACCGCAAGGGCTCCGGCCGCGTGGCGCTGCTGCTTTCTGATCACGCCTGGCTGTGGGCGCGCGGCTACGACGGGGGTGGACCGCATACGGACCTCCTGCGCCGCCTCGCCCACTGGCTGATGAAGGAGCCCGACCTCGAGGAGGAGCGGCTGATCGCCTCCGCGAAAGGCTTCAAGCTCACCGTCGAGCGCCGCTCGATGGAGGAGGGCGTGCCGCCCGTGCAGATCTCCGCGCCCGGCGGCGAGAGCTCCGAGGTGACGCTCGAGAAGGCGGCCCCCGGCCTGTGGCGCTCCACCGTCGACGTCAAAGTGCCCGGGCTCTACAAGCTGCAGACGCAGGCGCCCACCGGCACGCTTCACGCGGTGGCCAATGCGGGCATCGAGGACGTCCGCGAGATGAGCGAGGTGACGGCGACCGACGAGAAGCTGAGACCCCTTGTCGAGGCCACTGGCGGCGGCACGTTCTGGACGCGCGGCGGCGGCCTCCTCTCGAGCGTCGGCTCTGCGGGCGTCGAGCTGCCCCGCATCTCCATGCTGGCCAACGCCCGCGTGCTCGCCGGCTCCGGCTGGATGGGCCTCAAGGACCGCGAGGCCTACGTCACGCGGGGGGTCAAGCTGGTGCCCATGTTCACGGGGCTCCTGGCGCTCGCCGCCCTGCTGGCCTTGCTCACGCTGACCTGGTGGCGCGAAGGGCGCTGACGGCCCGGCGGGGCCAAGCGGCCCCGCATCCTTCGTCTGACCGTACGTGGGCTGCAATACCACGCCGCCGTGCCCGAGAGCCGTTCCGACTTTGATGGAGCCTTGCCGACGGCTGGATCCTGGCGACCCCTCGGCATCGCCGAGGGCAGGCAAGCGCGGGGACGCCAGGTTGCACTTGGAGGAGCGGTGCCACCTAGGTCGGGCAGACCTAGCCGAAAAGCTTCACGGAGGATCTCTCGCCACGCTCCGCCGGCTGATCGACGGGCCTGACAGGCGGCGTGCAAGCCTGCGCGAGGCACATCGACGGCCCGCCCAGCATCGGTGCCTTGCAGAGGCGGTTCCAGGCCGCGAAGTCATAGGCAATGTCGCGCGCGCCGTCGCGGGCCACAACCTCCAGAGCCAGCCCGCACCGCGGACAACGGCTGTGGTGGCCCGGCGCCTCGGCATTGTCGCTCAAAGTGCACCTCCATCCGCAGGCGCGCCGGGGATCGATCGGACGGCCGCAACGGCCGTCGGCATCCGGCGCCGGAAAGCGCAGGCGGCCGATTGTCGGACGCCAGCGCATGGCCAGTTCACGATTCCGTCAGTGTCTCGAGAATTGCGGTGCGCAGCACCAACAGCCGCAGAGGCATGAGAGCGCCCACCCCCCCCAGTCGAACCAAAGACACAACGTGCTTTTCGGTCTCGCACCGCACTGTGGTATACAAGTATCCGAGCGCCCCGGAAATCGCATTCGATACTTTGTCGCGCCTGTTTCACAGCGCCTGATGGCTTCGTAATCAAGAAGACACGCTGAGGGAGGAAGAGCCCTTGCCGTCTCGCTCGCTTACGCGCCCGCACTCGCTCGCGGACCAGGCCGCCGACGAGATCCGCCGGCGGATCGTCAGTGGGGAGTTCGAGCTTGGCCAGGCGCTGTCGGAGACCGCCATCGCCGCGGTTCTCGGCGTCAGCAAGACCCCCGTCCGCGAGGCGCTCCTGCGGCTCAAAACCGAGGGGCTTGTGGATATCCAGCCCCAACGCGGTACGTTCGTCTTCCGCATCAGCGCCGTGGAAGTGAGGAAGCTGAGCGAGTTCCGCCAGGTGCTCGAGGTGGCCGCGCTCCGGCTCGCCATGCGCAGGGACGCGGCCGCGCTGGGCCGTGTGCTGGAGCGCATCGTTCGCGACATGCGGGCCGCCATTGCCAGCGGCGACGCGGCAAGGTACCGCGAGCAGGACGGCCATTTTCACCAGTGCATCATCGACCGCTGCGCGAACCACCATCTCATTCGCGCGCACGCGATGATCGCTTTTCGGGTTCAAGCCCTCCGCAACCGGCTATCGTCGAACCCGGCCTTGAACGCCGCCTCCCTCGAGCAGCACCGGATGCTTGCGCAGCTCATCGGCAGCGGCAGCGAGGCAAGGGCCGTGACGCTCCTGAGAAAGCACATCGCCAAGACCCGCGACGACTATGCGAACACCGTGCGGACGCGGGCACGCGCCGGGTCGCTGCGTGGCGGCCTGGTCGATGTGACGCAGGACGCCTGATGCGCCTGCCGCGGCCCGCGGCATCGACGAGGCTGGGGATATCGCCGCCCGAAGCAGCGCGACTCGGCCTATCGTCAGCCGCCCCTTGCTCCGTGTGCGCGCATCCAACACGCCGAACCCGCCGCAATGAATCTCCTCTTCCGCATCGTCTACGCCGGGCACGCCTCGGGCACGCACCACAAGCTCGCCCTCGATGCGCTGGAGCACCTGCGATGTCAGCACGCCGAGCTCTGGCAGCGCCTGTTCCTCGTCCACGCCAAGCTCTATCTCGAGGGCTCCAAGGCCCCCGATAACGAGTTCAAGGATTTCAAGAACCACGTGCTGCACACGCGCGACGGCTACTGGGGCGGCGCCCCGGAGAAGGTGCGCGACTGGTACCAGCACCTGGTCGAGGCGCTCGCCCAGCAGGACTGGGAGGCGGCCGTCTACAGCGCCGGGGTGCTCAGCCACTACTACACCGATCCCCTGCAGCCCTTCCACACGGGGCAGTCGGAAGCCGAGAACAACATTCACCGCGCCGCCGAGTGGAGCATCTCCAAGGCCTATGACGAGCTCGCCGCCCAGGGCGCCCGCGACTTCGCCGGCCTGGCGGTCGACGTGCCGTCCGGGCCCAACTGGCTGGCCGAGCTCGTCTGCCACGGCGCGGAGAAAGCCAACACGTCCTACGAGAAGCTGATCGCCCACTACGACATCCGGCGCGGCGTCGTCGATCCGCCGGCCGGCCTCGATGCGGTCGCGCGGCGCCTCATCGCCGAGCTCCTCCGCTACGCCGCGCTGGGCTTTGCCGCCGTGCTCGACCGGGCCTTCGAGGAATCCCATGCCCACCCGCCGTCGATCCCGCTCGCGGCCGCGACGCTGAAGGCCATGGCGCAGGTGCCCTTCAAGCTCATCGCCCGGCGCATTGCCGACGTCGAGGAGCGCCGCACCGTCGAGCGCATGTACGACGAGCTGCTCGCCACCGGCACGGTCGAGACGAACCTGCCGGAGGACGACCGCACCGTGCGCGACCTGCACGCCGAGGAGGTGCTGGCCAAGCGCCCGCCGCCCCCGCCGGTCTCCAAGGTATTTCCCTTCAAGCCCCGCGAGCCGTCCTCCGCATCCACACTGTTGCGCCCACCGCTGAGCCGAACCCCCGCCGCGAGGGACAACGTCGTGCCCTTGCGCGCCCCGGCGCCGCCCGCCGCGTCGCGTCCCGAAGAACCTCCCCGCCCTGCCGTCGAGCCCGACCTGCCTGCGGCCCCGCCGCCGGCGGAGGCTGCGCCAAGCCGCCCCGAGCCCGAAACACCGGCCGTGTCCGCGGAGCAGGCGCCGACCGTGCCTGCGCCGGCGTCGACGCCCAGAGTGCGGGGCTCGGGCCTGATGCAGCAGCTGGAGCGCCTCACGGTCGCACCGCTGCCGCCGCGCGAGGCGAGCCCCGAAGCACAGCCTCCCTCAGAACCCGCGCCGCCCCGCTTCCACCTGACGCTCGATCAGGACGTCGTCGACGGCCCTGCCATCGGCCCCAAGACGGCCAAGCGGCTTTATCCGCACGGCATCAAGACGGTGCGCGACCTGATGCGCGCCGAGCCGGCAACGCTCGCCGTGCTGCTCGACAATCGTCACATCACGGCCCAGACCATCACCGACTGGCAGGACCAGGCGCGGCTCGTCTGCATGGTGCCGGGGCTCAGGGGCACGCACGCGCAGCTGCTGGTGGGTGCGGGCTACCGCTCCGCCGACGCCATCGCCGCAGCCGACGCCGACGCGTTGTGCGCCGCCGTGCTGGCCTTCGCCGCCTCCAAGGACGGCCAGCGCCTGCTGCGCAACGGCGACCCGCCCGACATCGAGAAGATCAAGCACTGGCTCGAGGCCGCCCGGAGCGTCAAGGCGGCCTAGAGGCGGGCCGGGCCCACGCGGAATTTCCTCAACATCCTTTGCCGTCATCCCGGAATTCGCGCCAGCGAATATCCGGGACCCAGGGGCCGCACCGTCTCTCTCGCGGTGAGCTTGTCGAACCGCCGTTGGCGTGCGCGGCCCGTCCTTCGACCCTCGGGACAAGCCCGAGTGCAGGCAAGGACGAGGCGGTATGCGGGGCAACGCTTGCGCCAACCCCGTGGTGAGCTTGTCGAACCACGAAGCCACCAGCGCTACGTATCGCCCCTCGACAAGCCCGGCACCGCACCAGGCTTTTGGTCGGGGCGCGAAGCTATCGAGCCCCGCTCTTCTCGTGGGCTTTGATCTCCTCGAATTTGGCCCGGGCGCGCTCGAACTTGGGCGTGAACAGCCACATCGCATCGAGGATCTCGCGAAACGTCGCCGACGTTCGCGCGCGGTCCGCCTTGCCGAAGGTGAAGATGCTGTTGTTGCGCAGATAGGCCATGACCCTCGCGTCTGAAATCCGATGGGCCGCGAAGTTGCCCGACGCGAGCGCGGCCCGCGTCGGCGTGGGGATGATCTGGATGAGCTCGAACAGCTTCATCTGGTCGATCTGATCGGGCAGCATCTCCACGATGGCCGGGATCTGCGCGAACAAGTCAGCGTGGGCGTTCATCAGCCCGTTGCGCACCGCGGTCCAGTGGTTGAACCGCTGATCGCCCTTGCCGACGCGCGCCGTCTCCTTGTCGTCGCGCGCCGCCACCGCTGGATCGAGCGCCGCGACTCTCGGCTTGAACGCTGCCCACGCTCGCTGCCCTTTTCGATCCTCGCCGACGCCCGTCTGCAGGCTGCCTTTGTATTGGTTGGAGCGGGCGTTGCCGATGTTCTGGTTGCCGTTCGTCTCGGCAAAGAACAGCCCCAGGCTGATGCGCCCGGCCGCGTCGGCAGTCGCGGCATCGAGGCCCTTGGCGCGCGCAATGGTCGTCCCCAAGTCGACGACATCCTTGAAGGGCGTCTCCGACGCCTGCGCACCTGCCGGCGGCGCCTGCATGATCTTGAACAGCGCCGCGTACTCCTCGATCAGCGGCTCGATATCGGCATCGAAGTAGGCCGGCGGCACCCCGAATTTGTTGGGCCGCCCGATGCGCGACGGCACCGCGTCCGTGAGGTCCTTGTAGGTGGACATCACCCTGATGCGCGCGAGATAGATCGCCTGCCCTGGCTTATCGGGCAGCTTCTTCCTGCCCTCGATCTGCGCGCGGCGCACCGCCAGCACCGCCCTGAACTCGCGCAGGGCCTTGTCATACGCTGCCACCGCTGTCGCCTGCGCTTTGTTGAGCGCGGGGGACTGGGCCGCGGCGGGCGTCGCAAAGCCAAGGTCGCCGGTGCCTCCCGCAACCAGAGCCCACGCGAGAACCGCGACGATCGAAGGTGGTGTGAGCCAGGGCATGGAGCCAACTTAGCACCACATGTCGTCCTCGGGCTTGTCCCGAGGACCCATCGCGCCACATACTCCGCACGCCTGAGGTCGGCGACGCCATGCGCAGCTACTGGATCTACATTCTCGCCAGCAAACCGAGAGGCACGCTCTACATCGGCATTACCAACGGACTGATCATGAGCGTCGAGCAACACCGTGCTGGCAAGGGCTCGGTCTTCACGCGCAAGTATGGCCCCACCCGGAAGCGGGGAGCGCGAATCCCGTCACTCCGCCGCGACCGGCTTCAACTCATAGACTCGCCCCAGCCGGGCCGCGGCCTTCAGGTCCCCTTCGCGCAACCCCAGCCGCACTGCGTCGAGTTTCTTGGCGTCGGCGAGCGAAAGATAGGGCGCCCACTCGTGGCCGTTGTCGAGCAACTCGACCTCCACTTCAGCGGCGTACCTTCCTTCATGCACCAGTTCGGTCGCCTTGCGCGCTCTCATGATTGCTACTCCGCCGCCTGCCGCTTCCCCCGCCCGTTGGCGCTCCGATTTTCTTGCGCGCCTCCGGCACGACGCCCCAGCAGCTCCCGCAGATACTGCCCCCGTATAGCTCTCCTTTTCCTTGGCCACGTCCTCCGGCAACCCCCTACCCTACGCTCTCGATCCGGTCGCGGTACACCTGCACGAGCCGGCTCGCATCGCTGGCGCGGCACACATCCGGCCAGACGGCCGTCAGATATTGATGCAGCTCATCGATCCTGAGATTGCCCACACGCACGTGAATGACCTTCGGCCCCACGTCGCCTGCCAGCAGCACGCGGTCGGAGAAGTCCGCATCCTTGGAAACGATGGTCAGGCCGTTGGTCGCCGCATAGTCCCAGATCCTGCTGTCGCTCCAATCCGCACCCAGATCATGCACGAACTCGCAATCTCCGCCGGCCCAGAGCGCGAACCATCGTGGCAGGTTGGCGTCGATCAGATAGCGCGCCACATCAGACCGTCTCTTTGACGCTGTACTTGTGGCTCATCAGGCGGCTTGCGAAAGCGAGGCACGCCGCGATGTCCTCCGGCTCCAGCATCGGATACTGGCGCAGGATCTCCTCGGGCGTCTCGCCCGCGCTGAGGTAGTCGAGGATGCTCTCAACCGTAATGCGCAGGCCCCTGACCACAGGCTTGCCGTTGCATACGTCCGGGTTGATCGTGATTCTGTCGATCTGGCTGGTCATGCTGCACCTGTCAGAACTCTTCCCGCCGCCCGGCCTCGTGGTGGCGCGTGCCTCGGTCATCAGCTTGTCGAGCTTGCCCGCCTTGGCATCGCGCTCGACTTTGCGTCAAACAGGCGCGCGTCCAACTCCTCGAACCACGCGCGGAACTTGGCCAGTTCCTCTGCCGATAGTTGCTCGACAGCCTCTTCGATATCTTCAATCTCGGTCATCGGTCTGAATATAGCACGGAACCCCAGCTTGTGGCCCGATCCCGGGTAGTCGCTGACGCTAATTCCAGGATGACAGGCACCCTACTCCGCCGCCTGCCGCTTCCCCCGCGACGCGCTCCGACGCCCCAGCAGCTCGCGCAGATACTGCCCCGTATAGCTCTCCTTCACCTTGGCCACATCCTCCGGCGTACCCTCGGCCACGATGCGGCCGCCGCCGTCGCCGCCCTCGGGCCCCATGTCGATGATCCAGTCGGCGGTCTTGATGACCTCCAGGTTGTGCTCGATCACCACCACGGTGTTGCCGGCGTCGGCGAGCTCGTGCAGCACCTCCAGCAGCTTGGCCACGTCGTGGAAGTGCAGGCCCGTCGTCGGCTCGTCGAGGATGTAGAGAGTGCGGCCTGTCGCTCGCCGCGACAGCTCCTTGGCAAGCTTGATCCTCTGCGCCTCGCCGCCCGACAGAGTGGTGGCCTGCTGGCCGATATGGATGTAGCCGAGCCCCACCCGCGCCAGCGTCTCCAGCTTGTCACGGATCGACGGCACCGCCTTGAAGAACTCGGCGCCCTCCTCCACCGTCATGTCCAGCACGTCGGCGATCGACTTGTCCTTGAACTTCACCTCCAGCGTCTCGCGGTTGTAGCGCTTGCCCTTGCACTGGTCGCAGGTGACGTAGACGTCGGGCAGGAAGTGCATCTCGATCTTGATGACGCCGTCGCCCTGGCAGGCCTCGCAGCGCCCGCCCTTGACGTTGAAGGAGAAGCGCCCGGGCTCGTAGCCGCGCGCCTTGGCCTCGGGCAGGCCGGCGAACCACTCGCGGATCGGCGTGAAGGCGCCGGTGTAGGTGGCCGGGTTGGAGCGCGGCGTGCGCCCGATCGGCGACTGGTCGATGTCGATCACCTTGTCGAGGTGCTCCAGGCCCTCGATGCGGTCGTGCTCACCCGGGTGCTCGCGCGCACCATTGAGGCGCCGCGCCACCGCCTTGTAGAGCGTGTCAATCAGCAGCGTCGACTTGCCGCCGCCCGACACGCCGGTGATGCAGGTGAGCAGCCCCAGCGGGATCTCGGCCGTCACGTTCTTGAGATTGTTGGCGCGAGCCCCCACCACGGTCAACTGCCGGCCCTTGTCGCGCTTGCGCCGGACCTTCGGCATCGGGATCTGGCGCACGCCGGTCAGGTACTGCCCAGTGATGCTGTCGGCGCTGGCCATGATCTCGTCGGGCGTGCCCTGGGCCACGATGTGGCCGCCGTGGATGCCGGCGCCGGGACCGATGTCCACCACGTGGTCGGCGGTGAGGATGGCGTCCTCGTCGTGCTCCACCACGATCACCGTGTTGCCGATGTCGCGCAGGTGCTTGAGAGTGTCGAGCAGGCGGGCATTGTCGCGCTGGTGCAGACCGATGGAGGGCTCGTCCAGCACGTAGAGCACACCGGTGAGGCCGGAGCCGATCTGGGAGGCCAGCCGGATGCGCTGGCTCTCGCCGCCCGACAGCGTGCCAGAGGAGCGCGACAGCGTGAGATAGTCGAGCCCCACGTCGACCAGGAACTGCAGGCGCTCGCGGATCTCCTTGAGGATGCGCGTGGCGATCTCGTTCTGCTTCTTGGTGAGCTTCTTCGGCAGCTCGCCGAACCAGGCGTTGGCGGCACGGATGGAGAGATCCGTCACTTGACCGATATGCAGGCCGTCCACCTTCACGGCCAGCGCCTGCGGCTTGAGGCGGTAGCCGCCGCAGGCGTCGCACGGGTGCGCGGCCTGGTAGCGGGAGAGCTCCTCGCGCACCCAGTCCGACTCCGTCTCGCGGAAGCGGCGCTCGATGTTGCCGATCACGCCCTCGAACGGCTTGGTGTTCGTGTACTTGCGGACGCCGTCCTCGTAGACGAAGTCCACCTCCTCATCGCCGGTGCCGTAGAGGATGGCGTCCTGCACCTTCTTCGGCAGCTTCCCCCACGGCGTCGTCATCGACACCTTGAAGTGCCGCGCCAGCGCCTCCAGCGTCTGCTCGTAGTAGGGCGAGGTCGAGCCCGTCTTGGCCCAGGGGTAGACCGCCCCCTGCTTCAGGCTGAGCGTAGGGTCGGGCACCACGAGATCGGCCTCGAAACGCATCTCGGTGCCGAGCCCGTCGCACTTGGGACAGGCGCCCGCCGGCGCATTGAACGAGAACAGCCTCGGCTCGATCTCGTCGATGGTGAAGCCCGAGACGGGACACGCGAACCGCGCCGAGAAAGTGATGCGCTCGTGCGTCTCGTTCTTGTTGCGCAGGATGTCCTTTTCCGCCTGCGCTCCCTCCCCCCTTGCTCCTTCCGCTTTGGCGGGTCTCTTCCCCTCCCCCTTGTGGGGAGGGGATAGGGGTGGGGGGATTGCAGAACCGTCATGGTTCCCCCCCTCCCTGTCCCTCCCCCACGAGGGGGGAGGGGACGATTTCAGCGGCCGGTCGGCAAACTCCGCAATGGCGATGCCGTCGGCCAGCTCCAGCGCGGTCTCGAAGCTGTCGGCCAGGCGCGTCGCCACGTCCTTGCGCGCTCTTTCATCGGCCGCCTTCGGCAGGACGATGCGGTCCACCACCACGTCGATGTCATGCTTGTACTTCTTGTCGAGCTTGGGCGCCTCGCCGATCTCGTAGAAGGCGCCGTTGATCTTGACGCGCTGGAACCCCTTCTTCTGCAGCTCGGCCAGCTCCTTGCGGTACTCGCCCTTGCGCCCGCGCACGATGGGCGCCAGCAGGTAGAGCCGCGTGCCCTCGGGCAGCGCCAGCACGCGGTCGACCATCTGCGTCACGGTCTGGCTCTCGATCGGCAGGCCGGTGGCAGGCGAATAGGGCACGCCCACGCGCGCGAACAGGAGGCGCAGGTAGTCGTAGATCTCGGTGACGGTGCCGACGGTGGAGCGCGGGTTCTTGGAGGTCGTCTTCTGCTCGATGGAGATGGCCGGCGACAGCCCGTCGATGTGGTCGACGTCGGGCTTCTGCATCATCTCCAGGAACTGGCGCGCATAGGCCGACAGGCTCTCGACGTAGCGGCGCTGGCCTTCCGCATAGATCGTGTCGAAGGCGAGCGAGGACTTGCCCGAGCCCGACAGCCCCGTGAACACGATCAGCGCATCGCGAGGTATCTCGAGGTCGACGTTCTTGAGGTTGTGCTCGCGCGCACCCCGGACGTGGATGGTCCTGTGGGTCTCGCCGGCTCCGACACCCCTGCCGGCTGCGGTGGACGCGGACTTGGCAATCTTGCTCATAGGCCTGGGTCTAACCCAAACGGAGGGGTCCAGCAAACACCGGTTAGGCCGGGGTTGGCGCGCATGTGGACGGCACACGAATGCCCAGGATTTCAGCTGCTTGTGGCGTCAGGAGGCGTCAGCTGTGAAGGGCAGCCGCCCCTGGCTCACGCACTTCCCCCGACCTTCCGCAGCTCGGCCGGCATGGCCTTGCCGAAGCGGTCCTTGAACGCAGCCGTCTCGATCTCCTCGAGCTCGATCTCCCGGGCCATCACCTTGGCCTTCCACGCCTCGTGCGCGGCGTGGTGGCCCTGGAACTCGGGCATTACCTCGCGGCCGAACAGCTCCAGCGACTCGCAGATGTGCTCGTGGCTGTTCTTACCGGCCTGGTTGAGCAGGATCACCTGGTCGATGTGCGAGGTCTCGAATTTGGCGAGCTTCTTGCGCAGCGTCTCCGGCGAGCCGATCAGCCCACCCCGCAGCGCCGCCTCCTGTGCGTCCGGGTTGGCACGCTTCCAGGCGTTGTACTCGTCCCACATGTTGACGGTGCCGGGCGCCGGCCGCTTGCGGTCGCTTGAGGCGCCGTAGAAGCGCAGGGCGAACTGGAAGAAGGTGGCGCCATCGGCCCGCTGCCTCGCCTCCTCGTCGGTCTTGGCGCACATGAAGAAGCTGACCAGCGCGATGTTGGGATTGATCTGATAGTCGGCGAGCGGCGTCAGCCGCTTGGTGATGGCATTGTAATAGGCATGCACCCAGGCGTGCGCCGCATCGGCGCTGACGAACTGGAAGCCGAGCGCCCCCATGCCGCAGCGCCCCGCCCGCTCGATGGTGTCGAGCTGCGAGCAGGCCATCCAGACGGGCGGATGCGGCTTCTGCACCGGCTTGGGCACCACGTTGCGCAGCGGCACGTCGAAATACCTGCCGTGATGCTCGCTGCCGCCGTCGCGGAACATCGGGAAGATCGCCTGCACGGCCTCGTCGAACACCGCGCGCTTGTCCTCCATGGAGCGGCCGAACGGCTCGAGCTCGGTGATGGAGGCGCTTTCGCCCATGCCGAACTCGCAGCGTCCGTCGCTGAGCAAGTCGAGCACGGCCACGCGCTCGGCGACGCGGACCGGATGGTTGGTGGTGAGCTGGAGGATGCCATGCCCCATCCGCATGCGCCTGGTGCGCTGGCTGGCGGCGGCAAGGAACGACTCGGGAGAAGGGCAGTGCGAGTATTCCTCGAGGAAGTGATGCTCCACCATCCAGGCGTAGTCGTAGCCCAGCCGATCGGCCAGCTCGACCTGCGTCAATGCGTCCTGATAGAGCCTGTGCTCGCTGTCCGCCTGCCAGGGCCGTGGCAGCTGCAGCTCGTAGAAGATGCCGAATTTCATCTTGTTCCTCCCGCCGCCCCGTCTCGAAGGATCATGCGGCCGGGCATTCTATGCGCGGCAACGGCCGCAACGGAACCCCGGATGGGCCCTGCCCGGCTGCGCGACCATCCGACCACCTGGCGGCGCTTCGCCGTCGCAATTCGGGCACATTCGGAACGGTATTTGGCCGACAAGCTCTCACGCGGGCACGGGAGCGACGGGGGAGTTCCGGTCAATGCGTTCGTCGCGCGCCCTCAAGACAGCCATCGCCCTGGCGGGCTTCGCCGTCGGCGCCACTTTGCCGCTTGCGCCGGCGAGCGCACAGAGGCCCGCCAGTGACGGCATCCAGCTCGCCGGCCGGACCGTGCGCTGCGGCAGCGTGCGCATCGTCTCGGATCGCCACATCCCCAGCGAAGGTGCTGCGGCACCGGGCGTGCTCATCCTCAATCCCGGCATGCTGAATGCCCAGCCGCCCGTCGTGCGCCTGTTCGTCTTCCACCACGAGTGCGGGCACCACACCGTGGGCGAGAGCGAGCTCAAGGCCGACTGCTGGGCCGTGCAGCAGGGCGTGCGCGACGGCTGGCTCGACGCCAAGGGCCTGAGCTCGGTCTGCCAGTCCTTCGAGGATGCCCCCGAGACGCCGACGCATCCCTCCGGCCGCCGCCGCTGCCGCAACCTCGATCAGTGCTTTGCCACCGCCGTCGCCTCCCTGCGCGCAGCGAAGCCCGCCAGCCCCGCACCGGCGGCACGTGCGAGCGTGGAGGTTGCGAGCGCGACGCCGCGACTGGTCAGCGGGCCCAAACTCGTCGGCACGGGCACCTTGCGCTACTCGAACGGCGTGCCCTGCAAGAGCGCGGCGACCAAACCCGCCGATGGCATGCAGGCGAAGACAGGAGCTTGCCCATAGCCCAACGCAGCCGCGCCGCCGTGCCGGGGGCAGCGGCGAGCAACCGCCCCTACGGAATCGCGCAACGCCGCCCGTCAGGGCCCACGTTGCATTTCTGCATTATCAACAGCTTTGGCCCCGGCGCCCTTATTGAGGCCTTTGGCCCGGGCCCGGGATGCGCACAATGGGGCCATCGATGAAGCGTTAGGCGGAGGTGGTACTGTGGATCACAAGAAGATCGCTGTCGTGGCGCTCCTGTGCGCTGTCGTCGCTCTGGCTGCATGCCGTCGCGAGGAGTACACGCCGCTGAAGCTCGGCGGCCCGACAGCCGACCAGCCTGTGCGCTAGCTCTGTCCGGCGGGGGTCGGCTTCCCTCCTATCGCCCGCTCGCGGCGCACCGGGGGCCCCTGTCTCAGGGGCCCTTTTCATTGGCGCTGTGAGGGTCAGCGACGGGTCATGGCCCCTTCTGAAGGCTGCCGTAGAATGCGCGCGCGTCTTGCGCCAGCACATGCCGCGAAGCCGGGCGCAAGTACATCATGTGGCCGCCGCGATAGACCTTGAGTTCGACGGGGCGCGCCCCTTCCAGCGGCGCCAGCTGATCGATGAGGTACTGCGACACGGCATAGGGGATCACGAGGTCCGTGTAGCCGTGGGCAATCAACAACCCGAGCGCCGGGTTGTGCGTGCGCGCCTTCTGCAGTTCCTCCATCGCGCCCGCATAGCCCTGCCGCGAGGGCGCGCTGCCGAAGTCCCACCGCCCGCTCACCTCGCGGTTGAGGAGCCGGTATTCCAGGTCGGTCCGGTAGCCGAGCTCGGCGCGCACATACTGCGTGAAAGCCGGCGTCAGCACCGTCACTGCACCGTCGAGGATCGGGTCGAAGCGAATGCCGCTCCGGCGCGGCGCCGGGATGCTGACGGTGGCATCGTAGCGGCTCAGCAGCCGGTCGCCGCCCTTCTCGTACTCGTGCGTGAAGGTGCGAACGCTGACCCGGCTCTGATAGCTGTGGATCACCTCCGGCGGAAGCCCCGTGTAGCGGGAGAGCGTGCGGTCCATCTCGGCATCGGTCGCAACACCGGCCGCCAGGTGCGCGAGATAGCGCGTGCGCGCGAACTGCTCGACCTCGCGCAGGCTGTCGAGCGGGCCTTGCGGACCGTCGCGCCGCTCCAGGTGCGTGGCCGCCAGCGACGGCAGCGCCAGCGCCAGCGGCAGCAGGGTGAAGCGGTTGCCCCGCAGCAGAGCGAACTCGAGCGCAGGCGAGATGAGCACCGCGCCCTTGACGAGGGTGCCGCTGTCCGTGAGACGGCTGGCGAGAACCGCCGCGCGGAAGCCGCCGTAGCTCTCGCCCACCAGGAACACGGGGGCCAGCGCACGCCCCGCCCGCGTGAGATATAGGCGCACGAAATCGGCCATCGCGTCGGCGTCCTTCTCCACGCCGAAGAAAGCCCGATCGGCCTCCTCGGTGCCCGCCGCGCTGCGGCTGTAGCCGGTGGCGACGGGATCCACGAACACGAGGTCCGTGAACGGCAGCCAGGCGTCGGGATTGTCGGCGAGCCTCACCGGCTGCAGTGCGGCGGCGCCATCGGCGGAGAAGTCCACCACGCGCGGGCCGATCGCGCCGAGATGCAGGAACGCCGATGCCGCCCCCGGGCCGCCGTTGAAAACGAATGTGAGCGGACGGTCCGGCGCCTGGTCGTCCAGCGCATAGGCCACGAAGAAGATCCTGGCCGTTACGTCGCCCTGCGGACCGACAAGCGGCAGCGTGCCGGCGGTCGCCGTGTAGCCCAGGCGCTCAGCGCCCAGCGTGTGGCGCGACACCGCGTCGGCCGGGAACAGCCGCGCGGGATCGACCTTCTCGCCAGAAGCCGGGGCGGCCTTCGCAGAGGGGGTCGCATGCGGCGGTGCCGGCGCCTGCGCCAGGGCGGCAGCCGGGCCCGCGATAATGGCGCCGAGCCCCAGCAGCAGAAGTCCACGCCAGCCTGGTCGCTTCGCTCTCGTCTTCATCCAGCACCCGGATCGTCTGTCGCCACGGGGCATATCCCATGACCCCAAGGTTGCGCGACCTTAGCGAGGGTTTCTTCGCTGCCAAACTTACTTATGCGTAACCTTTGCCCCTGCGCTGCGGGGCTCACCCGAACGTGAACGCGACCGCAACCCTGACACCGCGCAGCGGAACGGTTCGACCTGCCGCCACGTGTGTTGTCACACGCTTCGACCCCGTGCTGAGCCTGTCGAAGCACGACGGGCATGCCTGGTCCGTCCTTCGACAGGCTCAGGACGCGGGTGGAGCGGCAGCATCATCCGCGCCGAGGCGAATGCGCAGGGTGTCGGAGCCAGGCTCACATGTGGATCGCGCGCTTGTCGACCGCCAGCGCCGCTTCCTTGACGGCCTCCGTGAGCGTGGGATGGGCATGGCAGGTGCGGGCGAGATCCTCCGCCGAGCCGCCGAACTCCATGATCACGGTGGCCTCGGCGATCATCTCGCTCGCCTGGGCAGCGATGATGTGCACGCCGAGGATGCGATCGGTCGCGGCGTCGGCGAGGATCTTCACGAACCCTTCCGTTGTCTTGTTGACCTTGGCGCGGCCGTTGGCGGTGAAGGGAAACTTGCCCACCTTGTAAGCGATGCCCGCCGCCTTGAGGTCTTCCTCCGACTTGCCCACGGTCGCCACCTCGGGGAACGTGTAGATCACGTTGGGGATCGCATCATAATTCACGTGGCCCGCCTGGCCCGCCAGGATCTCGGCCACGGCCATGCCTTCGTCCTCGGCCTTGTGCGCCAGCATGGGGCCCGCGATCACGTCGCCGATGGCGTAGATGCCGGACACCGCGGTCTGGAAATGCGCGTCGACGACGATGCGCTTCTTGTTGTCGAGCTTCACGCCCACCGCATCGAGGCCCAGCCCGTCGGTGTAGGGAACGCGACCGATGGCGACGAGCACGACGTCGGCATCCGCCATCGCCCCTTCCCCATCGCCACTTGCGGGCTCAATGGCGACCTTGTAGCCGAGCGCGTTCTTGGCAACGCCCGTCACCTTGCTCGACAGCTTGAAGGTCATGCCCTGCTTGGCGAGCAGACGCTGCAGTGTCCTCGCCACCTCCGCGTCGGTCCCGGGCAGAATGCGATCGAGGAACTCCACCACCAGCACCTCGCTGCCGAGCCGGCGCCACACCGAGCCAAGCTCCAGCCCGATGACGCCGGCACCGATCACCAGCAGTCGCTTCGGCACCTTGGCGAGCGTCAGGGCTCCTGTCGACGAGACGATCGACTGCTCGTCGACGTCGATGCCGGGCAGCCTCGCGGTGTCCGAGCCGGTGGCGATGACGATGCTCTTGCTCTCCAGCCGCTGCTTGTCGCCGTTGGCGAGCGCCACGCCCACGCGGCCGGGCCCCAGGATGGTCGCGCTGCCGTGCACGACGTCGATCTTGTTCTTCTTGAGGAGGAAGGCGACGCCGTCGACGTTGCCTTTGACGCCCTCGTCCTTGAACGCCATCATCCTCGCCAAATCGAGCCTCGGCGTCGCCTCGATGCCCATGGCCGCGAACGCATGTCCCGCCTCCTCGTAGGCCTCCGAGGCATGCAGCAGGGCCTTGGAGGGGATGCACCCGACATTGAGGCACGTGCCCCCGTGGGTGGCGCGCTTCTCCACCACCGCCACCTTGAGCCCCAGCTGCGCCGCGCGGATCGCACACACGTATCCACCGGGACCGGTGCCGATCACGATGAGGTCGTAGAGTTCCGGCATGCGTGGGCTCCTCTGCTGCGCGCGCGGCCCACGGCGGGTTGCCCGCAGGTCTCGGCACAGGCGCGAAGATATAGAGGCCGACGTGCGCCAACGCTACCCGCACCTGCCGCGACGATGGCTGTGGCCGGCGACGAAGACGACAAGCAAAGGGGCCTGCCGTTGCCGGCAGGCCCCGCCTGCGTCGTCCACCCAAAACTCGTCAATCGGGGCAGGGGAACGTGATGACTGCGAACGAGAGATCCACCTTGCAGTCACCCTTCTTGCCATTGGCCGCGGTCTTGCCGCCCTTCTCCGGCTGGCGCTCTTCCGGCGCGCGGGCGGGCGCGGGCTCGGTGCCCGGGTTGGCGGCCGCCGGCGGGTCCTTCTCGCCCTCCGGCGCAGGGGCAGGCCCAGGCGCCGGATCGGGGGCGCGGGCGACGCTCTCGCCGCACTTGGGCAAGTCCGCTCGCGCCCGCGTCCAGATCATGGTCTCGCTCAGGAACTTCATGCCGGCGTAGCCCATGACCTTCAGCTTCTGGTCGCTGATCGGGGTGATCTCCACGTCGTATTTCTTGTTCGGATCTTTGTCGGGATCGATGATCCAGCCGCCGTCCCACTTGTTGCCGGACATCGGTCGCACGTCGCCGATGATCTGGAAGTTGCAGCCCTCGGCGTTGTTCTTCTCGTCCTTGAACCACACGAGTCGGCCGCACAGCTTGCCGCCACAGTCGGTGATCTCCACCGCGCCGCGGCCAGTGTGATCGATCCACACGCCGAGGGGGCTCGACGCGGCAAGGGCGGGCGTGGAGGCAGCGGCGAGGACCGCGGCCAGAGGCCCAATGGCACGCTTGAAGGTCGTGAGCATGTGCATTCCTCAGGTTGGTTCTGCCAGCCGAAAGGGCCATCGACAACGACCCGCTTCGACCATGCGTCTACAGCGCCAAGACCCACGTGGCTGTTCCCTTCGATACACCCAATGTGGCTTTTCGACCATGCCTCCGGGCCGGGCCGCCGGCCGCGGCACCCTCAGTTGCGTGCCGCGGCATCTCGCCGCTTGAGCCGATGGGCGGTGGTCCTGGGCCCTTCGGCGTCGGCCGCGGCCAGGATGCTCGCCGGCAGGTCGCGACCCCGCAGCACGCCCACCACCTCCATGGCCGCCTCCACGCCGCGCACGTTGACGATCAGGATCGGCCCCGCTTCGTCCAGGCAGCCGGCATAGCCCGCAACGTCGGCGGACATCACGATCTGGAAACCCTTCTGCTTGGCAAGCGCCTCCAGCCGGCTCGCCACGTTGACGGCGTTGCCCACCACCGTCATGTCGACCGCCTCGCCGTAGCCGATCCGGCCGAGCAGCATGGGGCCGGCGTGAATGCCCATGCCGACCCGCAGCGGCCTGGGGATCTCGGCGCCGAGCTTGGCATTGACGTCGTCGAGGGCAAGGTCGATCGCCCGCGCCGCCCGCAGGGCCTGCCGGCAACCCGCCTCCACGCCATGGCGCTGGCCGAAGATGGCGAGCAGCCCGTCGCCCAGGAACTTGTCGATCCATCCGCCGTGCGTGTGGACGGCGGAGCCCGCCGCGGCGAAGAACTCGTTGAGGATGAACACCACGTCGTAGGCGAGCCGGCTCTGCGAGAGCTGGGTGAAGTCGCGCAGGTCGAGGAACATCACCGCCATGGACTTCTCCACGCCGGCCGCGTCGAACTCCTGCACGTCGACGGCCTGCGGGCCGGTGCTGGCCGGGCGCAGCAGGCGCGTGACGGTGAGCGCACTCTCCGGGCGCACCTGGCAGGCCAGGCGCACGTTCTTCGGCGCAGCGATGCTGGCAAGCGTGATGGCCTCCGGATAGCCGGGCGGGGTCAGCGAGCTTGCCCCGTCATCGATGCGCACGCGGCAGGTGGAGCAGCGCGCACGCCCGCCGCACACCGAGGCGTGCGGGATCTTGTGCATGCGGCTGATCTCGAGCAACGTCGGCCCCAGCGGCACCCGCACGGTGGGGCCGCCCGTGTACTTGATCTCCATCTTCGGCCGCATGTTGAGGAGGAGGTGGCGGAGCGCGACGGAGATCGCCACCACCAGGAGAAGGCCCGCAAAGCCGAACCGAACCACCCAGCGGTAGAGATCGAGGCTGTCCGCGTCCGCGGCGCTCGGCCAATGCGTCAGCTCCTTCAGCTTGGCGAAGGTCCGCGCATCCTCGATCGAGGAGGCGACGAGCCGGCCCGAGACCATGAAGCCGCCGAGCGCGGCGAGCGGCACGGCGATAGCGATAAACAGCAACACCGGCTGCAGGCCACGGTAGGGCTGGGAGAGCCGCAGCCAGTAGTGGATGCCGATGCACCCGTGCAGCCACACCATCAGCAGGAGCGAGCTCTGCAGCAAGGCGCTGGAGGGCCACAGGCGCGCCAGCTCGTAGAGATAGTTGTCGTCGACGCCGAAAACGACGTGGGCGATGCGCGTGTTGACGATATGGGGCAGCAGCAGGAACGGAATGAGCAGTCCAAGCCCGATCTGCGTGAGCTCCCAGGTCGGCATCCGCAGCGTCGTACGCCGCGCGAGCTTGAAGAGCCCGAGCCCCACGTGCGTCAGGAGCGCCGCCACCAGCACCCAGGTGCCCGGCACCGAGCGCGTCACCACCTGGCGCCACGCCTGCACCTCGTGCATCAGGTCGAGCGACACCAGCCCCAGGGCATGGTTCAGGAAGTGGGTGGTGGCGAACGCAAAGAGGATCAGGCCGGAGGCGATCCGCAGACGCTGGGTCAGACTGCCCCGAAGCAAGACATGCATTGGAGTGGAGTCCCTGGGCCATCCCACCTCAGACGGGAGACACCATAGGCCTTTGCACTCCGGTTGAGAATAGATGGGCCCGGCCGTCGGTTACCGGCCGAGCCTCAGGCGGCCGGGTGCTCGGCCTGAGCGGCGGGCGCCGGCTCGGGCACCGCGTGTTGCCCGTGCTCGCGGGCAACGTAGGTGTAGACGGCAGGCGTCACGAACAGCGTGAAGATCGTGCCGATGGTCATGCCGGAAGCGATCACGATGCCGATCGAGAACCGGCTCGCCGCCCCGGCGCCGGAGGCGATGAGCAGCGGCACCATGCCGACCACCATGGCGGCGGTGGTCATGAGGATGGGACGCAGCCGGATCGCTGCCGCCTTCTCGATCGCGGCCCGCCGGCTCAGCCCCTCGTTCTCCTGCAGGTGATTGGCATAGTCCACCATCAGGATGCCGTGCTTGGAGATGAGGCCGATCAGGGTGACGAGCCCCACCTGGGTGTAGATGTTGACGGTGGCGAGCCCGAGGTTGAGCGGGATCAGCGCGCCGAACATGGCCGTCGGCAGGGCGATGAGGATTATGAGGGGGTCGCGGAAGCTCTCGTACTGCGCCGCCAGCACGAGGTAGATGATGATGAGGGCGAAGATGAAGGTGATGACCAGCGTGCTGCCTTCCTGCACGTATTGCCGGCTCTCGCCCTGGAAATCGTAGGAGAAGCCGTCGGGCAGCTTGGTCGCGGCCGTCGTCTTGAGGAAATCGATCGCCTCCCCCACGGTGCGTCCCGGGAACGGCACGGCCGACAGCGTGGCCGAGTTGAGCTGCTGGAAGCTCGTGAGCGCGTTGGGCTGCACCGACTGCCCGACGGAAGCGATGCTCGACAGCGGCACCAGCGCGCCGGCTGCCGTACGCACCTGATAGCGCCTCAGCCAATCGTCGGTGAGGCGGAAGTCGCGCGGCACCTGTGGGATCACCTGGTAGCTGCGGCCGTACAGATTGAAGCGGTTGACGTAGTTGCCGCCGAGCAGGGTGGCGAGCGATGAGCCGATGTCCTGCATAGTGATGCCGAGCCGGTTGGCTTTGACGTGGTCAAGCTTGAGCTCCACCTGCGGCGTCTCGAACTTCAGGTCGGAGTCCGTGAAGATGAAGAGCCCGCTCTTCTGCGCCTCTGCCTGCACGTCGGCCAGCACCTGCGCGAGCTGGGGGTAGTCGGCGGTGGTCGTGAGCACGAACTGCACCGGCGGGCCGCCCGTCGAGCCGGGCAGCGAGGGTAATGCGAACGAGATGGCCTGGGCGCCGGCGATGCCCGCCACCTTGGGCTGGAGGCTCTGCAGGATCTGTTTCTGCGTGCGCTCCCGCTCCTCCCAGGGCTTGAACAGGATGCCGGCGATGGCCTGGTGCACGTTGCTGCCGAAGCCGTTGATGGTGAAGACGTGCTCCTTCTCCGGCACGGTCTCGAACACCTTGCCGAGCTCGGTCGTCGCCTGCTCGAGATAATCGAGGTTGGCGGCTTGCGGCGTCTTGACGATGTTGAAGAGGATGCCCTGGTCCTCCTCCGGGGCCAGCTCCTTCTGCGCGGCCACGTACATCATGCCGACCGCGGCGATGACGCCGGCGAGGATGAGCAGCGTCACCGGGCGATAGTTGAGCGTGCGATGGAGCCGGCGCTCGTAGCGCCGGCGCAATCCGTCGAAGGCGCGGTCGAGGAAATGCACGAAACGGCCGCTCGACTGCTCCGCCTTGAGCAGCTTGGAGGCCATCATCGGCGAGAGCGTCAGCGCGATGATGCCCGAGACCACCACGGCACCCGCGAGCGTGAACGCGAACTCGCGGAACAGCGCGCCCGTCAGCCCCGAGACGAAGCCGATCGGCGCGTAGACCGCGGCCAGCGTGATCGTCATCGAGATGACCGGCACGGCGATCTCGCGGGCGCCCTTCAGCGCGGCGTCGAAGGGCTGCATGCCCTCCTCGATGTGGCGGTGGATATTCTCGACCACGACGATGGCATCGTCGACGACGAGGCCGATGGCCAGCACCAGGGCGAGCAGGGTCAGGAGGTTGATCGAATAGCCGAGCGCCAGCAGCGCGAACATCACGCCCACCAGCGAGAGCGGAATCGTGACGATGGGGATCAGCGTCGAGCGCAGGTTGCCGAGGAAGAGGAAGATCACCACGATGACGATCAGCGCGGCCTCGATCAGCGTCTTCTCCACCTCGGCAATGGAAGCGTTGATGAACTTGGTGGCGTCGTAGGCGATGGCCGCCTCCATACCCGCGGGCAGCTGGCGCTGCATGTCCGGGAAGGCCTTGCGCACGTCGCCGATGACGGTCAGCGGGTTGGCGGTCGGCGTGGCGAAGATGCCGATGAAGACCGCCTTCAGCCCGTTGAACACGGAGGAGGAGTCGGCGCTCTCCGGACCGAGCTCGATCGTGGAGATGTCGTCGAGCCGGATCAGGGCATCGCCGCGCGTGGCGACCACGAGCTTGCCGAACGCCGCGGTGTTGTCGAGCGAGGTCTCGGCGTTGATGGTGGTCTGCACGAAGTCGCCCTTCACCTGGCCGGCCGCCGTGGTGAAGTTGTTGGCCGAGAGCGCATTGCGCACGTCGAGCGGGGTCACGCCGAGCGCCGCCATCTTGTCCGGGTTGAGCCAGATGCGCATGGCGAAGGTCTGGCCGCCGAGGATCTGGGCATTGGCCACGCCGTTGATCGTCTGCAGGCGGGGCTGCACCACGCGCGTCAGGTAGTCGGTGATCTGCGAGCCCGTCATCACCTTGCTGTTGAAGGAGAGGTACATGAGGGCCGTGGTCTCGCCGGTCTGCTTGACCACAACGGGGTCCTGCGATTCCCGCGGCAGCACGCTCTTGACCTGCTGGATCTTCGACAGCACGTCGGCGACGGCGCGATCGGGATTGGCATCGAGCCGCAGGTTCAGCGTGACCGTGCTGACGTTCTGCTGCGAGGACGAAGTGAGAGTGTCGATGCCTTCCGCGCTCGCCACCGCCTGCTGGATCGGCACGGTGATGAAGCCCTTGATCAGGTCGGCGTTTGCGCCGGGGTAGACGGTGGTGACGGTGATCGTCGTGTTGGTGATCTTGGGGTATTGCCGGACCTGCAGGTTGAATCCGGAGGCGAGCCCGACCAGCAGGATCAGCAGGCTCAGCACGCTCGCCAGCACCGGCCGGCGGATGAAGATATCGGTGAACGACATCGCCAGGCCCCGTTACAGCTTCGGCCGCGGCTCGGCGGGCACGAGCGGCTGGGTGTTGTCGATGTGCACTGCCGCACCGCTGTTGAGCTTCAGCTGCCCAGTGGTGATGACCTGCTCGCCCGCCTCCAGACCGAAGGTGATGGCGACCCGGTCCTCGCGCACCTGGCCTGCGCGCACGAAGCGTCGCTCCGCCACGAGACGCTCGCCCGCCGACTGGCCGGCGGCGGAGGCCGATCCTTCGGTGGCCTGCGCCGGCTTCACCACGTAGACGCTGTCGCCGTAGAGGCTGTAGGTGACGGCCGTGCGCGGCACGGTTACGACCTCGGCCGCGTTGCCCACGAGTACGGTGACGTTGGCGAACATGCCCGGCAGCAACTTGCGCTCCTTGTTGGGCAGGATCGCCCGCACGAGCAGCGTGCGCGTATCCTGGGCAACGCGCGCATCAAGCGATTGGATCTCGCCCTTGAACACCTGCCCCGGATAGGCATCGACGGTGACCTCGACCGTCTCGCCCACCTGCAGCTTGCCGATGTGCTGCTCCGGCATGGGGAAGTCGGCGCGGATGGGATCGAGCGCCTGCAGCGACACCAGCGCCATGCCGGCCGACACGTATTGGCCCTTCTCCACCTTGCGGATGCCGACCCGGCCGCTGAAGGGAGCGACGATGGCCTTCTGGGCGATCAGCGCCCGGATGCGGTTGACCGCCGCCTCGGCCGTCTCCTGCTTTGCCCGCGCCGTGTCGAGATTGGCCTCCGAGGTCACCTTCTTGTTCATGAGGTCGGCCTGGCGCGCATAGGCGACCTCCGCCTCGCGGTGCGTGGCGATGGCACTGGCGAGATCGGCGACCTCTACCGAGGTGTCGAGTTGCACGAGCTTCGTCCCCTGCCCGACGTCCGCCCCGCTCTCGATCAGGACCTCGGTGGCGATGCCGGCGACCTGGCTCGTCACGTCCACCCCCTGGGAGGCGATCAGCGTGCCTATGGAGGTGAGCCGCTCGATCCAGCGCTCGGTGCGGGCAGCCTCGGCGCTCACCGTCGCCGGCGGCGGCGTCATGCGCGACAGAAAGGTGCGGATCATCTGCGGCTTGGCAACGAACTGGAACCAAGCCAAACCGCCCAGGAGGGCCGCGATCACCACGGCCGTGATAACGAAACGGGTCTTCATTGCGCTGTCTCAGGGGCGGGAGAAGGCTCGGGGCAGGCTGGTCGGACGGCCACGACCCTCGCGTCGGGAGCAGGCTCGAGGCTTGACGCCTCCTTGGGCTCGGGCGCGCGCGGTCGATCGTAGGCGGGGGAGCGGGGGCATGAATCACTCTGTCTTGCGTAGATATCCGATGCTTCGGAAACCCACAAATGCGGCTTCGCCTGGGCCGCCGGCGGCCGTCGGCCGGACCGCGATCGGCGACGAAGTGGCACGGGCAACCGCGTCGCGGTGCGTCGCTAAGCCTCGGATTTGGACGGAATTAACTCTCCTATTGTGGTCGGGCGCGGCCGGGAAGCGGCATTAAGGACTCCGCTATAGGATCGCGGCGAACCAAACGCGAAGTCGCAGCGGGACGGAGCGCATAACAGCCCTGCCCTGTGACTCTGTAGCGACAGATAATAAGCAAGCTTATTATATGCCGATGCACCGACCCCCGAACCCGCGCCGCGAGATGCTGTTCCAGCTCTCCGACGTCGCGCGCACCATGCGGACCTACTTCGATCAGCGCGCGCGCGAGCACGGCATGACGCGGGCGCAATGGGGAGTGCTGATCCGTCTCGAGCGGCAGGAGGGCATGACACAGGCCGAGATGGCCGAAAGCTTGGAGATCCAACCGATCTCGCTCGTCCGCCTGATCGACAGGCTGTGCCAGCAGCAGCTGGTCGAGCGGCGCCCGCACCCGCGTGACAGACGTGCGAACCGGCTCTATTTGACCGAAAAGGGCCACATCACGCTCGAGCGCCTCACGCCTCTCGGCAAGGAGATCGCAGCCGAGATGCTCGCCTCTCTCGACGAGACCGATGTTGCCAACCTGCTGCAACTGCTGTTGCGGATCAGGAACAACATCCGCCAGGCAATGGGCAAGCGCGAGGCGGGCGGCGGGCAGGGGAAGCTGCGTCAGGGATACCGGTGATGGCCGTCAACGCGTTCACGCAGCTGCGAACATCCGCCGCGCTGACGCTGCGCACACCGACGTTGCGCGCCACCCTGATGCTGGTGCTTCCCGCCCTGGCCGCGATGCTGGGGCTCTACTTCTATCTCTCCAGCGGGCGCTACGTCTCCACCGACAATGCCTACGTCGGCGCCCAGAAAGTGCTCATCACGCCGGAGGTCTCGGGCAAGGTTGTACACATCGCCGTCGCCGAGGGGCAGAAGCTCAAAACCGGGGATGAGCTCTTCTCCATCGACCCGGCGCCCTACCGGTTCGCGGCCCAGGAGGCCGAGGCCAGGGTTGTGCGCATCCGCAGCGAGTTCGACAACCTGAGGAGCGCGCACGCGAGCCTCACCAAGCAGATCGAGCTCGCGCGCCAGAGCGTTGCCGCCAATCAGGCCGACTTCGACCGCAAGAACTCGCTCCTCAACAGTCGCATCAGCGCGCCGGCGGACCTCGACCGGTCGCGCGTTCTGCTCGTGGCCTCCAAAGCGCTGCTCGAGCAGCTGCTGCAGCAGGAGGCGACCGTGCGCAATCAGCTGCTCGGTGATCCGTCTCTGCCGCTCGAGAGCTACCCGCCGTTCATCGAGGCCACGGTGGCCCTCGATCGCGCCAGGCGCGACCTCGCCAACACCGTGCTGCGCGCGCCCATCGACGGTATTGCGACCCAGGTGCCGAGCATCCAGATGGGCCGCTACCTGACGGCCGGCATGTCCGTGTTCTCCGTCATCGGCTTCGACAACGTCTGGATCGATGCCAACCCCAAGGAGACCGACCTCACCCACGTGCGCCCCGGCCAGCCCGTCACCATCACCATCGACGCCTTTCCCTCCAAACAGTGGACGGGCAAGGTCGCGGCCATCAGTCCCGGCACGGGCGCGCAGTTCACGATCCTGCCGCCCCAGAACGCTGCCGGCAACTGGATCAAGATCGTGCAGCGCGTCCCGATCAGGATCGAGTTCGAGCCCGGCCAGGACGTGAGCCGGCTGCGCTCGGGCATGAGTGCCACCGTCGAGATCGACACCGGCCGGCGCGGCAGGCTTGCGCGGCTGTTCGGCTCGAGCGCCGTGGCCCAGGACCCCGAAGAATGATCGCCCGCGCACCGCTCGGTTTCAGTCCGTCGCTGCGGCGGCACCTGGTCACCATCTTCGTGATGATGGCGACCATCATGCAGGTGCTCGACATCACCATCGCCAACGTGTCGCTGCCGTACATGCAGGGCAGCCTCTCCGCCACGCTCGATCAGGTGAGCTGGGTGCTCACGTCCTACGTAGTGGCCGCCGCCGTCATGACCGCGCCGGTGGGCTGGCTCGCGAGCCGCTTCGGCATCAAGCGTCTCCTCACCATCTGCGTCACCGGCTTCACGGTCGCCTCCGTGCTGTGCGGCATCGCCCAGAGCATCGAGGAGATGGTGCTGTTCCGCGTGCTGCAGGGCATGTTCGGCGCGGCGCTGGTGCCCCTGTCGCAGTCGGTGATGCTGGAAATCTACCCGCCCACCCAGCGCGGCTGGGCCATGTCGCTGTTCGGCATGGGCGTGATGATCGGGCCGATCATGGGGCCGATGCTGGGCGGGGTGCTCACCGAGTACTACTCCTGGCGCTGGATCTTCTTCATCAACGTGCCGGTGGGCATCGCCACCGTGCTCGGCATCCTGAGCTTTATGGACGAGACGGAGGGCAACCGCTCGCTGGCCTTCGACTGGTTCGGCTTCGCGGCCCTCAGCATCGCCATCGGCGCGCTGCAGCTCCTGCTCGACCGCGGCGAGCAGCTGAGCTGGTTCGACTCCAACGAGATCGTTCTCGCCGCCATCGTTTCCGCCGTGGCCTTCTACTTCTTCGTCGCCCATTCGCTGACCACCGCCACGCCCTTCATCTCCATCGAGATCTTTCGCGACCGCAACTTCGTCATCGGCCTCCTCTTCATGTTCGTCTGCGGCGTCATGCTGGTCGCCAGCATGGCGCTGATGGCGCCGCTGCTGCAGGCCGTCATGGGCTATCCGATCATCGATGCCGGCGTGCTGCTCGGCACGCGCGGCGCCGGCATGGCGATCTCGATGCTGTTCTCCGGCCGGCTGATGGCGGTCATCAACGCCCGCGTCATCCTCGCAGTGGGCCTGCTGTGCTGCACCGTTTCCCTGCTGTTCTACATCGACTTCACGCCGGACACGCCGATGTACACCATCGTGTGGACCAGCATGCTGCAGGGACTGGGGCTCGGCTTCATGTTCGTGCCGCTCAACACCATCGCGCTGTCGACGGTGCCGGTGGCGCTGCGCACGCAGGGCACCGCCATGTGGACGCTGGTGCGCAATCTCGGCAGCTCCATCGGCGTCGCCATCGTGATCGCCAACCTCACCAACAAGACCATCGTGATGCATGCCCGGCTGACCGAGAGCCTGACGCCCTTCAATCAGGCGCTCACCGACCCGGCGGCGGCGATGCTCGATCCGGCCACCGACACCGGCCGCGCGCTGCTCGAGAACATCGTCACCCAGCAGGCGACCATCATCGCCTATGCCAACGACTTCAAGCTGATGATGCTCATGACCGTGCTGGCCTTCCCGCTGATCCTGCTGATCCGCACCAGCCGCCGCGACTTCGCCCCCTCGCGGTGAGGCCCGCGATCGTCCGTCGCTCTCCGATGATGCGGGTTGCAGCCTCCGCCGAAATCATGTTGGTGCTATGATGCGAGGCTCGGAGGGCCTCGACAGTCATGGCACTACTCATCGCTTGCAGCTCGCGCGCGGACCAGTTCGCAGCCGTTGCGCGCCGTCTCGACCCCAGCCTCGACCTGCGCGTCGCTCCGGACGTCGGGCGGGTCGAGGACATCCGCTACGTGCTCGCCTGGCAGCCCCAGCCCGGCCTGCTCAAAACGCTCCCCAATCTTGAGCTCATCATCTCCGTCGGCGCCGGCGTCGACCATATCTTGAAAGACCCCGACCTGCCGGACGTGCCGATGGTGCGTTTCGTCGATCCCGACCTCACCGGCCGCATGACCGAGTACGTGGGGCTCCACGTCCTCTACCACCATCGCCGCATGACCGAGTTCCGCGAGCTGCAGGAGCGCCGGGTGTGGAAGTATCTGCCGGAGCCCGCGGCCCACGAGGTTCGCGTGGGAGTGATGGGCCTCGGCGTGCTGGGCTCTGCGGCGGCGCGTGCGCTCCAGGTGTTCGGCTACCGCCTACGCGGCTGGAGCCGGTCTCCAAAGGCGCTCGACGGCGTCGCCTGCTTCGCGGGACAGGGCGAGCTCGATGCCTTCCTGGCGGAGACCGACATTCTCGCCGTCCTGCTGCCGCTGACGCCCGACACGCGCGGGCTCCTGTGCCGCCGGCTGATCGCCAAGCTTTCGCGCACCGGCCGCGACGAGCGGCTGCCGGGCCCGGTGCTGATCAATGCCGGCCGCGGTGGACTGCAGATCGATGCCGAGATCCTCGAGAGCCTCGAAGCGGGTGAGCTTTACGCCGCTTCCCTCGACGTCTTCGAGGCCGAGCCGCTGCCGCACTCGAGCCCGCTGTGGGCGCATCCGCGCGTCGTCATCACGCCCCACAATGCAGCCGAGAGCGCACCCGTGGCCATCGTGCGCTACGCGCTGCGCCAGATCGCAGCGCAGCGCAGCGGCGCACCGCTCGAGAACATCGTCGACCTGCGACGTGGGTATTGAGCGCCGGGCCCTCAGCTGCCCTCGTGCAGCGAGCGGCGAAAGCGCGGCCCTGCCATGGCCGCAGCGCGGCTCGCCGTCCTGCGCCGCGACGCGGCAGGCTCGGACTCCTGGCCGGCGGCCATGTCCGCCAGCGTGTGCTGATCTAGAACGTCGATGAAAGCGCCCAGGGCGTTGTCGAGAATCTGGTTCACGCCATGGCTGCGCCTGGGCCTGCGTCCCGCGCCCCCATCCTCGATCTCGACATGCGTCACCTCCGTGGCGCGCACGACGTCGCCGATCCGGATGGCGCTCGCCGGCCGCGCCAGCCGCACGCCGCCGTTGCGCCCGCGCATGGCCTCGACCAGCCGTGCCCGCGTCAGCAGGTTCACGATCTTGAACACGTTCTGGGGCGTGATCTGCAGCCGCTCCGACAGCTCAGCCGCCTTCACCAGCCGCGTGTCGGCGCGGGCGCAGTGGATGAGGATGCGGATGGCGTGGCTCGTGGATTTGGTCAGGCGCATTGTTGCGGGTGCCCCGGGGCAGCGCGGTTGAGTCCAACATATCGCATGACAGGCCTGCAAAAGCGAGGTACGTCGTTCATCAGGATACCCCCGGAGGGACTGCGTGCACGTAAGCATTGCCGGCCGGGGCGGCCCACGTTGCATCGCCGCGCGGCGGCGTGAGCGCGGCCGGCGGCAGCACGAACGGCCGGCCAGCGCCCGGCGTGCGGTTGGGCAGGACCTCGCAGCCGTAGGCCGCCGACAACAGCTCGTGGCGTAGAACCTCGCCCGCCGGCCCCCGCGCCACCACCTCCCCACGCACCAGCAGCGCCACCTCGTCGGCAAGCGCCGCCGCCAGGTTCAGGTCGTGCATGACGGCCACCACGCCGACCCCCTGTTGCGCCTGCCGGCGCGCGGCCTCGAGCACCAGCGTCTGGTGGGCGAGATCGAGATTGGCCGTGGGCTCGTCGAGAAGCAGGCATCTCGCTCCGCTCCCACGCACCGTCGGCGCGGCGAGCTGGCAAAGCGCGCGAGCTATGTGCACGCGCTGGCGCTCGCCGCCCGAGAGGTGCACGTAGAGACGGTTCGCAAGCGGCGACAGACCGACGGCGTCGAGGGCCTCGAGCGCGGAACGGGCCGCGGAAGCCGTCGAAACCTCGAAGCCCGGGACCGTGGCGCCCAGCATCGCCACTTCGAGGGCCGTGAAGGGAAACGAGAGCTGGCTCGACTGCGGCACCACGGCCCGCCGCCGCGCCAGCTCCGCGGCCCGGTAGCTGCGCAACGGCCGGCCGTCGAGCAATACCTCCCCTTGCGACGGCAGGAGCTCGCCGCAGAGCACGCGCAGCAGCGTCGACTTGCCCGCGCCGTTGGGCCCGATGAGGACCAGGACGCGGCCGTCCGGCGCGGCGAGCGAGACCCGGCGCAACAGCGCGCTGCCGTCGATGGTGACCGTTATGTCGCGCGCCTCAAGCATGCGCCTAGCCCGCGCCCATGCCGCGCTTGACGACGAGATGCAGGAAGATCGGCGCCCCGATCAGCGCCATGACGACGCCGAGGGGCAGCTCCGCCGGACGCAGCGCCATGCGCGCGGCCACGTCGGCGGTGAGCACCAGCGCGCCGCCGAGCAGCGCGCTTGCCGGCAGCACGATGCGATGGTCGGGCCCGGCAACCAGGCGCACGAGGTGGGGCACGATGATGCCGACGAAACCGACGATCCCGGCCACTGCCACCGCCGCACCCACTGCAGCCGCCGTGATCAGGATGATCTGCCGCTTCATGCGCTCCACGTCGACGCCGAGGTGAAAGGCCTCAGCCTCGCCGAGCAGCAAGCCGTTGAGGGCCCGGACGAGCCGCGGCAGCCCGAGGCCAACGAGCAACGCGAACGGCAGGACAGCCACCACCTTGGGCCAGCTGGCGCCGGAGAGGCTGCCGAGCATCCATAGCGTGAGATCGCGCAGCTCGCGGTCGTCACTGGCAAACGCGATGAGCCCCATAAGCGCCGTGCTGAGCGCACCCAGCGCGATGCCGGCGAGCAGCAGCGTGGCGGTTGCGAGCTGTCCCTGCCGGGCGACGATCATCACCAGGATCGCCGTGGTGGCCACGCCTCCCGCGAACGCGGAGAACGGCAGCGCATAGACGCCCATGATCTTCGTCCAGACCGCCGCCAGGCCGTTGCCGAAGGCGATGGTCGCCACGGCGGCGAGCGCGGCGCCCGCAGAGACACCCACGAGACCGGGGTCGGCCAGCGGATTGCGGAACAGCCCCTGCATCATCGCCCCCGAAACGGCGAGCCCGGCGCCGACGAAAAGGCCGAGCAGCAGGCGTGGCAGGCGGATATCCAGGAGGACGAGCTGCTCGCGTGCCACGCTCGCATCCGTGCGTCCGGTGATCCAAGCTGTGATCACGCGCGGCAGGGCATCGAGCGTGATGCCGGTCGAGCCGATCGACAGCGACATGACGGCCGCGGCAGCGAGCAGCAGCGCCGCCCAGACGATCAGCTGCCCGCCGGTCGCGGCCCTCGGAGCGTTGCGCAACGGCCGGCGTGCCCGCTCATCCATCGGCACGGCGGCGGTCATGGGGTCGGGTTTGCGCCGGCGAGATCGGGATAGAGGCTCGCCATCAGATCCTTCGCCGCGGCCGCCGCGCGCGGACCGAAGCCCAGGAGATAGAGGCCGTCCATGAGGATCAGCCGCCGACCGACCCCGGCCGGCGTCGATTGAATGCCCTTGAGCGTGAAGAGCTGCTCCACGCCGTGGGCATCGCTTGAGCTGGTGCGGCGCATGGCCACGATCACCTCCGGCGCCAACTCGACGACGGCCTCGTCGGGCAGCGGGCGGAAGCCATTGACCGCCGCCGCGACATTGACCGCGCCCGCGAGCTTCAGGATGGCGTCGGCGCTGGTGCCCTGGCCGCCGACGGTGGCGCGGCCGTTCTGGACGCCGAGCACGAAAAGTGCGCGCACCGGTTGCCTGATCTTGGCCCTCGCGGCTTCCAGCGACACAAAATCGGCGGCCACCTGCTGCACGATCCTCTCGCCCTCGGCCTCGGCGCCGATCGCCTTCGCAATGAGGCGCACCTTGCCGGCGATGCCGGCAGGGGAATGCTCGTCGGGCACCTCCACATAGGGAACGCGCGTCGCCTTGAGCGTCTTGACGACCTCGGGCGGCCCGGCGCCCGCGGACGCGAGCACGACCGTTGCATCGACGGAGATGACGCCTTCACTCGAGAGCGCCCGCATGTAACCCACGTTCTTCTTCTCCCGGAGCGCTCGCGGCGGGAACTGGCTCGTAGCGTCGACGCCGACGAGGCGCGTCTCGGCGCCCAGCGCATAGACGATCTCGGTGACGTCACCCCCGATCGACAGGATGCGGGAGGCATCCCCGACCTCCACCTGCCGTCCGCCGCCGTCCGTGACCACGTTGCCTCCGCCGCACGCTGGCGCTGCGGCACCGAGCAGGGACGTCAGCAGTGCCGCGAGCGCGGCGCCGGAACGGAGCGCATTCATGCACATGCCTCTCTGAGCTGAAGACTGGCCCGTCATTTGGTGAGGATCAGCTTGCCGTTGGCGGTGATGCGCAGCCGGTATTCCTGGCCGTCATGCTCCAGGATCGCCTCGCGGTCGCCGCCCAAGAGCTCGCTCACCTTCAACCGGCGCGGCCGAGCGGCCTGTGCCGGCGGCGTCTTCCCACCCGGCGCCATCGAATCGTCTCCGCTCACCATGAACGATCGAGCCCGCGCCTGTGCTGCATCGAAGTGTCTCACGACGTTCCTGCCATGCTCCCTGCGTAACTATTCTTGACTCAATAAGTCAACAAACTTAGGCTGCGCAAGTTCCTTTTCCGGTGGAGAGGAGTGGCCGCAGACGCACAGGGCGTCCGGTCGAGCAAGCCCGCCAGCGGCGTAATCCGCCCGTCAGCCAGCTAGCCACTGCAGCAAAGCAACTCGGTGACTAGGGGCACGGGGATGGTTAGGCGCATCGTGAGGAGTCTCGCCGGCGGAGCGTCGGCATTGGCAATGAGCATGTCCGCAGGCGCACCATTATGCGCGCTGCTCGCGCCTTGGCCGGCGCGGGCGCAGCAACCGCCGGCGCAAGAGGCGCAGGCAGTGCCTGCGCCTCCGCAAAGCACGATCCTCAGTCCGATCGTCATCAAGACGCCACGCAATTCCGGGCCGAGCGCGCCGCCGTCGCAGCCGGCGCCCTCGGGGAGCGCGAGCACCACGCCATCGAGCTTCGACGCGCTGTCGACAACCCCGGAGAAGTCCGCGGCCACGGTCTACGATGCCACCGGCACCGTGACCGTCAAGTCGACGGCGGAGATGGAGCGCCAGAACATCAACAACGCGCGCGAGTTCGTGCGCGACGAGCCGGGCCTGTCGGTGGGCAATCAGCCCGGACGCACCGGCGCCACCAACTTCGTGATCCGCGGCATCGGCGAGAACCGCGTGCGGCTCGAAATCGATGGCGTCAAGGTGCCGGACTTCCCGGGCACCAACATCGGCGCGGGCACCTACACGCGCGACTTCATCGATTACGACGCACTGAAGCGCGTGGAGATCATCCGCGGTCCGGCCTCCGCCCTCTACGGCAGCGACGCCCTGGGCGGCGTCGTGAGCTTCATCACCAAGGACCCATCCGACTACCTCGACCTCGTCAACAAGGACTGGTACCTCTCGCTCAAGGGCGGCTACGACGGCATCGACAACAGCCTCTATTCCACCGTCACCGGGGCCACGCGTCAGGGTCGCGTGGAGGAGATGCTCCTCGTCACCAGGCGATGGGGTCACGAGGTCGACATCAACAGCAAGGTTCTCGATCCCAATCCGCAGGACTACACGACCACCAACGTCCTCGGCAAAGTCGTCTACAACGCCGTCGGCGGAGGGCAGCTCAAGCTCACGGGCGAGTACTTCGGCAAGCGCGTGGGGACCGAGCTCAACTCGGAAAGCGGCGTCTTCGTCGACCAGTTCGCCCGGATCTTCAGCGGCGAGGGCGAGGATTCCACCTATCGCCAGCGCGGCAGCGCCGAATGGAATGCGCCGCTCAGCGCGCCGTGGGCCGATTTCCTCAAGATGAAGGTGTACGCCACCTCGGTCCACCGCGACGAGCATACGGACCAGCTGCGGGCCTCCTACTTCGGGCCGCCCTCTCCCGTACCTTCAGCGCCCACCCAGGAGCGTCTCACCGATCTCTCCTACGACCAGCAGATCATCGGCGGCGAAGTGCAGGCCTCGGCCACCCGCAGGTTCTGGGGCGGCAATCATTTCCTCACCTACGGCGCCACGGTGGACTTCACCGATACCTCCCGCTTCCGCGACCGCTCGCAGATCACCCTGGCCACGGGCGCCGTGACCAAGACGGTGGGAGGCGAGACGTTCCCCAACAAGAACTTCCCGGACACGGATACGACCCAGGCGGCGGTCTACTTCCAGGATATCGCACAGTGGGGGCCCCTGCGCGTCATCCCCGCGATGCGCTTCGACTACTTCAGCCTGACGCCGCACAAGGATCAGTTCTTCGCCAACTCCAACACCGCCAACTTCGAGATCCACGAGCAGCAGGAGACGGCCATCTCGCCCAAGCTCGGCGCCACGTTCGATCTCAGCCAAAACTACCGTCTCTTCGCACAGTACGCGCGCGGGTTCCGTGCGCCGCCCTACGACAACGCCAACTTCGGCTTCCGCAACAACGCCTTCTTCTACGAGATCCTGCCCAACGGCAACCTGAAGCCGGAAACCAGCGACGGCTTCGAGGCAGGCCTGAGAGGCAAGTTCAGCGGCGGTTCGAGCTTCCAGCTGACGGCGTTCTACAATCTCTACCAGGACTACATCGACACCGTCACGCTGAGCGCTCCTCCGCCTCCCGGCATCACCCAGTTCCAGTACCAGAACATCGGCAGCGTGGTGATCTGGGGCTACGAGGGCAAGGGCGAGTGGAGGTTCGTGCCGGAATGGTCGCTCTTCGGCTCGTTCGCCTTCGCCTGGGGCGAGAATCAGGAGACCGGCGCACCGCTCGACTCCGTCGATCCGTTCACGGCGGTGGCCGGCATCCGCTACCGCAGCCAGAGGACGGGTTGGGGCGGCGAGTTCCGCGGCCGTTACGTGGCCGAGAAGACCCGGGTGAGCGACCCGGCATTCTTCCGGCCCGACGGCTACACCACCTTCGATGCGCTGGTTTCCTACGAGATCGCGCCGACCTTCACCTTCAATGCCGGCCTGTTCAACATCTTCAACGAGAGCTACTTCAACCCGCAGGACGTGGTGCAGGTACAGGCCACCAACCCGAACCTGGAGCTGTTCCGCGCTCCCGGCAGGACCTTCTCGATGAACGCAACGGTCAGGTGGTGAGGACGACGGCGCAGTTCATGGAAACGTTGCGGCACCCGACGATCCGCCACACGCATCGGGTGCCCGAGGCGGCGGCAGCGTGCGAGGGTCGAGGGACTAGTCACGGTCAGCACACTGCCGCCGCCAGACCTCTTGGAACCATGTTGGAAAGACGCGAGTTGGCTCGAGGAGAGGGAGAGACGCATGTACATCGCCATGAACAGGTTCAAGGTCCTCAAGAACGCGACCAAGGACTTCGAGAACGTCTGGTTCAGCCGTGAGAGCTATCTGCACGAGCTGCCGGGCTTCGTCGCCTTCCATCTGCTGAGGGGCCCCGAGCGCGAGGACCACATCCTCTACGCCTCGCACACGGTGTGGCGCTCGCGCGCCGACTTCGAGAGCTGGACAAAATCGGAGGCCTTCCGCAAGGCGCACGCGCGCGCCGGCAACCCCAGCAGCAAGCCGACCACGCTCGGCCATCCCGAGTTCGAGGGCTTCCAAGTGCTGCAGGAAGTGACCACGGACGGCGGCATGCGGCGCGTCGCGGCCGAATGAATTGTCGCCGCGCGTTAGGTTGGACTAGCCCAACCCTCGGCGTGATCTCACACGCGCCGCCCTCATCCTGATCCCAAATCCGACCCCGTGCTGAGCCTGTCGAAGCACGGTTGGCATGCGCGGTCCGTCCTTCGACAAGCTCAGGACGAGGGCGGCGCTTGATCTCAGGACGAGGCGGGGCCCGTGCGCTCCGTCGAGATCCGCTTCACGGCCGTCACGGCCGCCCCGGTGCGGGCGATGCGCGGGGCGGCATCGCGCAGCGTCTCGACCGCCACGGCCATGTGGTAGGCGTTGGCGTGGAGCAGATGGCCCGCATCGCGCATGATGCCGACGTGGCCCGGCCAGAACACGATGTCGCCCCGTCTGCGGTCTGCCACGGGATCGTTGCCCGCCAGCGCCTCGCCCACCTCGGCAAGCTGCATGTCGCTGTCGCGCGGACAGGCGTGGCCGGCGGCCGCCAGCGCCACCTGCAGCAGCCCCGAGCAGTCGACGCCGAGCCGGGTCTTGCCGCCCCACACGTACGGCACGCCCAGGAACGCCTCGGCGACGGCAACGAAGTCGGCCGCGAAGCGATCGCGCTCGACGACATGTGCGGCGGGCACGAAGCGGCCGTCATCGAGCCGGGCAAAGGTCTCTCCCGGCTCCGTCACCGTCAGCAGCGCGTTCATGCTCAGATGCAGGGACGGACACGACTTGATATCGGCAGCTGGGTAGAGCGCCGTCCCCAATGCCTTCACCCGGTGCGTGGCCTGCCGCACGCGCACGGAAAGTGCCGAGGCGGGGACGTAGCCGACGTAGCCGTCGCCCGCGAGCTGCACCCAGGCCCAGCCGTCGTGCTCGTCGTAGACGGTGACGGTCTCGCCGAACAGCGCCTCGGTGGCCCAGCTCGCCTGGGCGTCGGGCTTGCCGCGGAGGGCGACGGAGGCATCGACGACCTGCCGCACCTCACCCGCCGCATAGCGCGGTGCCGCCACCGCGCCGCGCAGCGCCTCGGCCGCGAGATCGTCGCGCCAGGCGTTGCGGCGCCGATCGAGGCTCTCGGTCACCGTGGGGTCCCGCGCAGCACCTCGAACAGCGCGCGCGCCGCCTGCGGCTCTCCGCCCTTGGGGCCCAGCGCCTTCGCCACCTGCCGCCAGCCATAGATGTCGAGGTGCGCGAAGCAGCGCGCCTGCCGCACGAACCGGCGCAGGAACAGCGCTGCCGTCACCGAGCCCGCAAAGGGCGACTCGCTCACGTTGTTCATGTCGGCGACAGGGCTGTCGAGGTTGGCCTCGTAGCCCGGCCAGAAGGGCATGCGCCAGACCGGATCACCGACCCTGGCGCCAGCCGCCGCGATGGCCTGGGCGAAACCGTCGTTATCGGTATAGAGCGGCGGCAGGTCGGGGCCCAGTGCGACGCGCGCCGCGCCGGTCAGGGTCGCGAAGCTGACGATGGTGTCGGGCCGCTCCTCGTCGGCGAGCGCCAGGGCGTCGGCCAGCACGAGCCTGCCTTCGGCATCGGTATTGCCGATCTCCACCGTCTTGCCGGCACGGCTCCTCAGCACGTCGCCGGGGCGGAAGGCATTGCCGGAGATGCTGTTCTCGGCCGCCGGGATCAGGATGCGCAGGCGCACGTCGAGCCTGGCCGACATCACCATGTGCCCGAGCGCCAGCGCGCTCGCCGCCCCGCCCATATCCTTCTTCATGATCGGCATGCCGCTGGCGGGCTTGATGTCGAGGCCGCCCGTGTCGAAGGCGATGCCCTTGCCGACCAGCGTGACGCGGCGCGCGCCGGCCGGCCCCCAGGCAAGGTCGATGAGCCGCGGCGCGCGGCTGCTGGCGCGCCCGACGGCATGGATCATGGGGAAGTTCTGCGCCAGCAGGTCCTCGCCCACCACGCTCGTCACCTCGGCGCCGTGCCGGCTGCCGAGCTGGCGCGCGGCCTCCTCGAGCTCCTGCGGCCCCAGGTCGCTCGCGGGCGTATTGATGAGGTCGCGGCCGAGCCAGACCGCCTCGATGATGGAGAGCGCGCGGGCGGCGTCAACCCCGGGCGGCGCCTTCAGCTGCGCCACGCCCTCGGCATCGGACGTCTTGTAGCGGCGGTAGCGGTAGGCGCCGAGCCCCCAGGCGACCGCCGCGAGCTCAGGCTCCGCGACTGGGTCCGCCAGGTGGTAGTGGCCGGGCGGCAGCAGCGTCGCCAGCAGCCCGACCGCCAGCTCCGGCTTGTCCATCGGATCGGCCGGGCGCGCCTCGCCGAGTCCCAAGACCGCACCGGCGATCGTGCCGTCCGGTCCCGGCAGCAGCAGGTGCTTCCGCGCCGCCCCCTTGAAGCCCTGCGCCGACACCCAGGCGCGCTGCGCCTCCGTGAGCGGCGCCTCGCGCGCCCAGCCGGCGTTCCGCGCCAGCCAGACCGGCACTGAGGGTCCCTGCGCATCGCTTGCCGCCAGCACCGAGGCCGCGGCGGAGGCTTGCTTCGTGCTGTCAGTTGCCGCCATGGATCATTTCGTCGAGAAAGGGTGCCGGGATGCCTGCGCATTATCGGCAGACTAGGTGTGAATGCAATCGCAGTCGTTTGGGGGAGTTGGCAAATGGCCTATCGGCTCGTCATCGGCAACAAGAACATCTCGAGCTGGAGTCTCAGGCCGTGGCTCGCCATGCGCCACGCCGGCCTCCCCTTCCGCGAGATCAACATCAGATTGCGCCAGCCCGGCACGAGGGACGAGATCCTGCGTCACTCCCCCTCGGGCAAAGTCCCGATCCTGCTCATCGACGGGCAGGCGGTCTGGGACAGTCTCGCCATCCTCGAATTCCTGGCGGAGACGCACCCTGAAGCCGAGCTCTGGCCTGCGGACGGTAGCGCCCGTGCGCTCGCCCGCTCCGTCTCCGCCGAGATGCATTCGGGCTTCGCGGCCTTGCGCGAGCATTGCTCCATGGATCTGCTCGCCCGGCAACCCATGGCGACCTTGCCGGACGCGGTGGCCGCCGATGTGCGGCGCATCGTGGCGCTGTGGAAGGACTGCCGCCGACGGCATGGCGCCTCGGGCCCCTTCCTGTTCGGCGTCTTCACGGCCGCTGACGCCATGTACGCACCCGTCGCCAGCCGCTTCCGCACCTATCTGCCGGATCTGGCACCCTGGGGCGACGACGGCACCGCGCAGGCCTACGTCGGTGCCCTGCTCGCCCTCCCGGCCATGGCCGAATGGGAGGAGGGCGCGCGCCGGGAGGTCACGGGCTGAGGTCGAGCCCGCGCAAGGCTGGTTAAGACATTGTTGACGCCTGCCCCAGAAACTGACGCTGCAACCCGCGAATCACGCGGGCGACGCCAGGGGAGAGGGGTCGAACATGTCGGGAACCGGGAAGGTCAGCCCCGCGGCCAGCATGGTCCGCGTTGCGGGCGCTATCGCCATGGCCGGCGTCGGCCTGCTCGCGGGCGCCTGCTCGCAACAGATGGGGACCGCCCAGTCCCTGCTCGCCGCCGCCAAGGCGCCTAACCTCGCCGAGGCCACTAACCCGCCGGCCCCCGACAACCGGTCCGAGTTGCAGAAGGCAACCGAATACTGGGGCAAGGAATACGCCAAGAACCCCCGTGACGCGCAGGTCGCCGTCAACTACGCCCGCGACCTCAAGGCCCTCGGGCAGAAGCAGCAGGCACTGGCAGTCTTGCAGCAAGCCTCCATCTATCACGGCACCAATCGCAGCCTGAACTCCGAGTATGGCCGCCTCGCCCTCGAGTTCGACCAGATCAGCCTAGCCCAGAAGCTCCTGGAGCAGGCCGACGACCCGGCCAATCCCGACTGGCACGTCATCTCCGCCCGCGGCACGGTGCTCGCCAAGCAGGGTCTCTATCGCGACGCCGTGCCCTTCTACGAGCGCGCGCGGGCGCTGGCGCCGCAGGAGCCCTCGATCCTCAACAACCTGGCGCTGGCCTATGCCATGGAAGGCCACGCCGACAAGGCCGAGCCCCTGCTGAAGGCCGCCGCCGCCTCGGGCGGCGGCCATGAGCAGCGCGTCAGCCAGAACCTCGCGCTCGTGCTCGGCCTGCAGGGCAAGTACGACGAGGCGAAGCTTGCCGCAGCGCGCGACCTGCCCGCCGACAACGCCGCCGCGAACGTCGACTACGTGCGCAAGATCGTCAACCTGGAGCCCAAGCCGCTGATGACGGGCGCCGTGGAGAAGGCGGAGACGGCCGCTGCCGAGCCCGCTCCTCGACCGAGCGCCAAACCGAAGATCCGGCCACAACCGACGTCCGATCCCGCCGACAGCGGTCCCGATGCCAAGCCGAGCCTCGAGGCCAAGGCGGTCGTCACCAAAGCCAAGGTTGCGGCCGCCAGGCCGAAGCCGGAGACCAGGGCAACGCCCGCGATCACCAGCCTGGAGGAGGCGCCGGACGCCGGCGCGACCGGCTGGTCCACGAAGGTCGCCGCCACCAAGCCCGCACGCTGAGAGCCGCCGCCGCTTATTCCTCCACCGGCACCGACCCCAGCACGGCCAGGATCACCGGCAGCGTCAGCAGCAGGGCGGCCAGCAGCCAGATCGCCAGCGAGACCGGCGTGCTCCGCTCCAGCCCGCGCACGCGCTCATAGAGCGCGGCAGGAATACCGGCCAGCAGCAGCGTCATCAGCGAGATGGCGAGCGAGGTGAGGTAGTAGAACGCATCGGGATGGAACAGCGCCGAGTTGCGCGCAAAGCTGGCGAGATAGAAGGAGATGGTGTCGAACGCGGGTGAGATGTCGAGCCCGTTGACGAGCGACACGCCCACGGTTGCAGCAACCAGCAGGTCTCGCCCGAGCAGCCTGCGCACATGGCTCTGGTGCCAATCCACGGTCTGGCCTCAGCCCATCCTGCGCCGCATGGCCATCGCTGCCGCGACCTGGATCAGCACGATGCGGGCCGCCAAGAGCCACGCGATCGTGAAGCAGGTGACGAGCGCGCCCGGCACGACCCTGGGCGTGATCGCCCCCACCAGCCGCACGAACGGCGCCGTCAGCCACCGCACCGCGCGAAAGACCACGTTGTCGCCGCCATTGCCGAACGCAACGTCGATCAGCAGCCTGGCGATCAGCACGTAGGTCAGGGCAGCCAGGACCAGGCTCGCCCCGTCGACGTACCAGATGCCGGTAAGGCTCGAGGTCGGTGTCATGTGTCCGCGCCGATCTCAATGTCTCCCCGCTCGCCTGCGACTGTTGCAGACGCCAAGGGTGGCGCGCAAGCCCTGGCCGAGATGCCCGGCCGAAATGCGAAGGCAGCTTGTGTGCGGGAGAGTTTCGCGCCTTGGTTTTTCCGCTTCTGCGCTTATTCTCCTGCGCTCGGACAATGCGGAGCATGTGATTCCCGGAGGACGCAATTCATGACCGCACACGGCCGCTGCTGGCTGGCACTCGCTCTTCTTGTCTGTGCGCTCTCGCCTTTCTCCCGCACCGCTGCGCAAAGCGTGCCGGCGCCGACGGAGACCGGCGCCACCGACAAGCCGGCGGACGGCGCAACGGCGCCCGCCCCTGTCGGGCCTCCACAAGTCCCGACAGCGCCAGCCGCGGCATCCGCCGATCCTGCCCGGCCCGCGACATGGCATACCGTGACGGGACCCGACCGCAGCTTCACGGCCGAGCTGCCGGCCGAGCCCACGTATTCGACCGCACGCATGACGACCGGCACCGGCTCCCTCTACACCCTGCACCAATACGTGCTCGAGCAGGGTGATGCGGCCTATATCGTGCAGACCGCGGTCTACCCGGACGACATCAATGTCGCCAATCCCCGTTTCAACCTGCAGGGTGGGCTCGACACCCTCGCCAAGGGGATGGAAGGCGCCAAGTGGGCGAGCATCGACTGGCTGAGCCACCAGGGCCTCACTGCCAGCGATGCCGTCGGCGCCAGGAACGGCCACGCCATCCGCTCGTTCTCGGTCATGAAGGGCCGGCAGGTGTTCACGCTCATCTACGCCGGCACGCCCGGAACGGCCCGATCCGATGATGTCAACCGCTTCGTCGGCTCCCTGCGCGTCGGGCCGTAGGGTCAGACTTGCGGCCGGTGGAGTCGACGCGGCAGGGCGGCCGTGCAAACTTCCCCCGTCTGGCTCAATCGCGGGAGTGGATAATTCCCCGAGGGCCTGTTGCGCGGGAGGATCCAGTCTTGAGCTTCGAGCGTCTCTTTCACCCTAACGGCATCGCCGTCATCGGCGCCTCGTCCGATCTCACCCGCATCAGCGGACAGCCGATCAAGGCGCTCAAGAACGCCGGCTACCCGGGCAGCATCTATCTCATCAATCCGAAGTACAAGGAGCTGCACGGCCTCCCCTGCTTCCCCGACGTCATGTCGCTGCCGGGCCCGTGCGACCTCGCCGTGGTGGCGGTGCCCGCGCCCGCGGTCGCGCAGGCGATCCGTGACTGCGGCAAGGCCAAGATCCCCTTCGCGGTCGTCCTGACGGCCGGCTTCCGCGAGACGGGGGCCGAGGGCCGCGAGCTCGAGAAGGCGCTCAAGCAGGCCGTGGCCGACAGCGGGGTGCGCATCGTCGGCCCCAACTGCCAGGGCATGCTCTCGATCCAGGCCCGCGTGTGGGCCGCCTTCGGCAGCGTGTCGGACGAGACGGACCTGCGGCCGGGCAAGGTGTCGTGCGCGTTCCAGTCCGGCGGCTTCGGCTATGCCATCGTCAACCTCGCCGAGGCGCAGGGCATCGGCTTCCGCTACTGCGTCTCCTCGGGCAACGAGGTCGACATCACCACCCCGGAGCTGCTCTCCGCATTCCTCGACGATCCCGGCACGTCGCTGGCCTTCGCCTACATGGAAGGCACGCCCGATGCGCGCCGCCTGCTCGATCTCGGCCGAAAGTCGCTCGAGACGGGCAAGCCCGTGTTCATCTGGAAGGCGGGCACCACCGATGCCGGCGTCAAGGCCGCGGCCTCGCACACCGCCAACATGACCGGCAGCTACGACCTCTATCGCGCGGCGCTGCGCCAGTCCGGCATCATCGAGGTGGACGACGTCGAGCCCATCGTCGACGCCGCCAAGCTGTTCGGCCAGGGGCGGCTGCCGAAGGGCAACCGAGTGGGCGTGCTGTCGATCTCGGGCGGCTCCGGCGTGGTGTTCGCCGATGCGGCCGTGCGCGGCCGCCTGACGCTGCCGCCGTTCGCGCCGGAGACGCTGGCACGCCTGAGGAAGATGATCCCCGCGTTCGGCTCGGCCGAGAACCCCGCCGACATCACCGCGGCGCTCTTCAACGACACCACGCTCTTTTCCCGCACGCTCGACGTGGTGCTGGAGGATCCGGGCCTCGACCAGCTGGTCGTCCTGATCGCCTCGATCTCGGGCCGCAACGCCGCGCTCAGCGCCGAGGTCGTCGCCGCGGCCGCCGCCAAGACCGACAAGCCCGTCAGCGTGCAGTGGTCGGGCCGGCAGGCCAAGTCGGAAGCAGCTGTCAAGGCCTTCGAGGCTGCGGGCGTGCCCTTCATCACCACGCCGGTGCGGCTCGCGCGCGCGGCGGCGATCCTGGCACGCTTCGCAGCCGACCGCCGGCGGCTGCTGCCGCGCAAGGCGCCGGCCGTCGTCGTCGCTAAAGGCGTGGACCTCCCGGACGGCGCGGTCACGCTCAACGAGGCGGAGAGCAAGAGCGTGTTGCGGGGCTACGGAGTGCCGGTGGCCAAGGAGGTCTTCGTCGCCTCCGGCACGGATGCGCTTGCGGCGGCAGCGCAGCTCGAGGCGCCGTTCGCGGTCAAGGTCGTCTCGCGCGATGTGCCCCACAAGACCGAGGCCGGCGGCGTTAAGCTCGGCGTCGCGCGGGAAGGCCTCGCGGATGCCGCACGCCAGGTGGTGGACAATGCCCGGAAGGCCGTGCCCGGCGCCGCAATCGACGGCGTGCTCGTCTCCGAGATGGCGTCGGGCCTGGAGACGCTGATCGGCGTCATCAACGATCCGTCGTTCGGGCCGGTGGTGGCGCTGGGCCTCGGCGGCGTCTTCACCGAGGTGCTGAAGGACGTGACCTATCGCGTCGCTCCCTTCGGCATCGAGACGGCCCGCGAGATGATCGCCGGCCTGCGCGCCGCGAAGCTGTTCGAGGGCTACCGCGGCAAACCCGCCGCCGACAAGGAGGCGCTGGCCGAGGCCCTGGTCGCGGTGTCGAAGATGGCGGTGGCGCTCGCACCGCGGCTCAAGGAGCTCGACATCAATCCGGTCTTCGTCCGCCCGGCGGGGGAGGGCGTGGTCGCCGCCGATGCGCTGGTGGTGCTGAAATAGCAGGCCCCCACGCGTGACCCTCGAAGCTTGGCTGACGTTCGCCGCGCTCACCCCGCATTCCGCCCCGCCCTGAGCCCGTCGAAGGGCGCGCCACACGTGTGGCCCGCCGAGCGACTGCCGGCAGCGACAAGGCCGTGACCGCGCGCCGGCTCGCGGCCCTCCAGGGCGTCCGGGCCGGCGAGGATTCTCCATTCCGTGTGCCACATGGAACAGCGCCATCTCCTCGCCTCGATCACTGTCGCGCCAACGCCGGTCCTGTCGGTTCCAATGGAGATGAACATGAGCAAGTCGATCGTGATTGTGGCCTCCGCGGTGGTCGCGGCGGCAGCGGTTTGGGCTCCCGCAGCCGAGGCAAAAGGCGGTGGAGGTGGTGGCGGAGGCCATCATTCGAGCGGTGGCAGCGTCAGCATGAAGGTGAGCAGCGCGCCCAGCCATCAGCACCACCCGCACTTCTTTCGCTTTCGCCGCGACAGCTACGTCTCCTCAAGCTATAACGCCGAGGAGAAGAAGCGCCTGAAGGCCGCCAAACTGGTGACCCCGCCTGCGGAAAAGGTCGTCATCGTCAAGTACGCCGACGGCAACGGCCGCGTGTACGACCTGGCCAGCAAGGTCTGGAGCGACGGCAAGAGCCACTGCTGGTCCGGTAAGAATGCTTGGACGTACAAGAACGGCACCTGGTTCTACGGCACCTCGCGCTGGTACGAGGCGGACGGCACGTGGCGCACGGATCTGGCCGCGGACGCCCCTGCAGTCGTCGACTGCGAGACCGTCCCTGCGTTTGCCGCCATCAAGCCAACGACCGGACAGGAGCTGTCGCGGCGGTCGATCGACGACGGCGAGGCCACGCAATACGGCAGCGCGACTGAGGCGCCCACCAAGGCTGTCGACAAGGCCGATGGGCCCAAATCGGCTCGGGTGGACGGCGCCGGCGCCAAGCCGACCGAGTGCAGGAAGTACTTCCCGAGTGTCGGCGAGACGCTGCCCGTACCCTGCGAGGGCTGAGCACGGCTGCGCCTGGTGCCGGTAGCGAGCGAGCGTGGAGGACCTGAAGCATGTCGTCAGCCAGCGGCAACACGGCGCAATTGGGCAAGCCCATGCCGATGGCGCGCAAGCTCGCCTACCGGAACCTCTTCCATGACCGGGTGAGTCTGCTGGTGACGCTGGTGGGCATCGTCTTCTCGGTCGTGCTGATCGCGGTCCAGTGCAGCATCTACCTGGGGTCCGAGTACCGCATCGTCGCGGTGATGGACCACATCGAGGCCGACATCTGGGTGGTGCCGGTGGGCACCAAGAGCTTCGACCTGCCCACCCTGCTGCTTCCGGGCCGCGAGAAGCAGGCCGCCCTCTCGACGCCCGGCGTGCAGAGCGCCGATGATCTCATCGTCACCTTCGCCAACTGGCGCAGGCTGGCACAGAGCTCGGACAAGAAGGGTTGCGCGACCGAGAGCGGTCTCTGCGGGGCCACCTCCGTGCTGGTGGTCGGCTTCGATACCGCCACGAACAAGAACCTGCCCTGGGACATCGTCGAGGGCAACATCGCCGATCTCAACCTGCCCAATGCCGTCGGCATCGATTCCACCTACTTTGGCGAGCTGGCGATCGAGCGGATCGGAGACCGCGCGGAGATCAACGATACGCAAGTGACGGCGAAGGTCATTACACGCGGCATCCGCTCCTTCACGACGCTGCCGTTCATATTCACCGCTCTGCCGCTTGGGCGCACGCTCTCTTTTGCGGCCCCCGAGCAGGCGAGCTACACGCTGGTGCGGGTGGCGCCGGGCGCCAACGTCGAGGAAGTGCGCAAGTCGCTGCAGGCCCGGCTGCCCGATGCGGAGGTGCTCACTCACGACGCCTTCCGCAAGCGCAGCCTCGACTACTGGCTGTTCGAGACCGGCGCCGGATCGGGCCTCATCGCCGGCGCCGTGCTCGCCATCATCGTCGGCATCGTGGTGGTGTCGCAGACCCTCTACGCCAGCACCAAGGAGCACCTCAACGAGTTTGCGACCCTGCGGGCGCTCGGTGCCTCCTCGGGCTTCATCCGCAAGGTGATCCTGTGGCAGGCTGTGCTGAGCGCCATCATCGGCTACGTGCTGGGCATGATCCTCAGCAGGATCGTGACCTACTACCTGAGCGACATGCTGCCGATCCAGATGACATTCAATCTGATCTGGGGTCTGCTGGTCCTGACAGTCGCCATGTGCGTGGTCGCAGCCGTAAGCGCCATCTTCAAGGTCATTCGCATCGACCCGGCGGTTGTCTTCAGCCGGTAGGGAGGGGCGGGAGCCATGGCACAAGAACCCATTCTGGAAGCCACCAACATCGTCAAGTTCCTGGGCAGTGGGGCGGCGGAGGTGAAGGCGCTCAAGGGCGTCAGCCTGGAGCTGATGCCGGGCGAGCTGACGCTGCTGATGGGACCGTCCGGCAGCGGCAAGACCACGCTGCTGTCGATCCTGGGCTGCATCCTCACGCCCAGCGAGGGCACGCTGCGCATCGGGCCGCACACGGCGACGGGGCTCACCTCCGAAGGGCTGGCGAACCTGCGGCGGCAGCACGTCGGTTTCGTCTTCCAATCCTACAACCTCGTTCCCACGCTGACGGCCGCCGAGAACGTCATGCTGGCGCTCGACCTGCGCGGCACCGACCTGTCGGAGGCCCCTGCCCTGGCGGCCAAGGCGCTCAAGGCCGTGGGCCTCTCCCACCGTGCCGACGCCTATCCCAGCAAGCTGAGCGGCGGCGAGAAGCAGCGCGTGGCGATTGCGCGCTCGCTCGCCGGCTCGCCCTCCGTGATCCTGGCCGACGAGCCCACCGCGGCCCTCGACAGCGAGAACGGCAAGGCCGTGATGGCGCTGCTGGCCGAGGTGGCCAAGGACAAGGGGCGCGGCATTCTTGTGGTTACTCACGACCACCGCACGCTGTCCTACGCCGACCGGCTGATCCGCATCGAGGACGGCAAGATCGTCGGGCGGGCGCGGCGGCGCGCCAGATCCGGCAACGGCGCGGGCGCGCACGCCGCCTGAGCCGCAGATCACGCAGCTCGCGTGCCTTCGCGAATCGCGGCAGTTCCGCCCGGAACATCGCGCCGATCCCGGAAACGCCATATTGCGGGCGTGGAATCAGCTGTGCACTGTTTGCCTCGGGGCATCGATCGGCAAGGCAGTTGCAGGCGTCGCGCAATGGGAAGGAGCCACACATGATCAAAGGACTGAAGGTCTTCGTGCGGGTCGCAGCCTTCGCCGTCGCAGCCGCCGGCGCGGGTCCCGCGTTTGCAGTCGAGCCGACGGGCTTGTGGTACGACCACACCGGCCGCGGGGCGGTCGAGATCACCAAATGCGGCAATCAGCTCTGCGGCCGGCTCGTCTGGCTGAAGGACCCGCAGCACGCGAGCAAGGTCTGCGGCATCCAGATCATCGGCGACGTGAAGCCCATGGGCAACAACGCATGGGACAACGGCTGGATCTACGACCCCGAGCGCGATGCCAAGTTCAGCGTCGAGATCACCCTGGTGGGCCCGCAGGCGCTCAAGGTCGTGGGCTACATGGGCACCAAGTTCCTCAGCGAGACCATGATGTGGAAGCGCGCGCCGGCGGATCTGAAGCGCTGCGGCACGTGAGGAGCCACATGCTCCACCGGCTGGGTCTGCTGCTGCTGTCGGGCGGCCTCATCCTCGCAGTGCCGCGGGGGTGCGGGCCAGCGTCGGCCGCCGACCCCGCCTCATTGAAAGAGACGCTCGGCCGGGTCCAGTCGGAGTCCGACACCAAGGCGGTCGAGAAGCTGATCGACAAGCTCAAAGGCGGCACGCGCACATCGCCTCCGTCGGCCACCTCCCCGGCAGCGCCCGCCCAGCCGCCCGGCGAGCGAGCCGCGACGCAGTCGACACCGCCACCCGCTCCCGAGCCCAAGGTCCCGCCCCCTGCGGCCGACGCGCAGCCGCCCGCTCCGCCCGCGAAGGCGGGTGATCCCATCGAGCGCGCCAGGCTCGAGCAGGCGCCCAGCATCGATCTCGAGATCTTCTTCGCCTACAAATCGGAGGAGATCACGCCGCAGGCGGCGGCAGCCCTCGCCCCCCTCGGCCGCGCGCTGAGCGATCCGCGCCTCGCCGGCGATTCCTTCCTCATCGCGGGGCACACGGACGCCAAGGGCGGGCCTGAGTACAACCTCGCCCTCTCGCAGCGGCGGGCCGAGGCCGTGCGCCAGTATCTCATCGACACGTTCCATCTCGACGCCACGAAGCTCATCGCCAAGGGCATGGGCTCCACGCGCCTCAAGAGCACGGACCCGCTGGCCCCCGAGAACCGCCGCGTCGAGATCGTCAACCTTTCGAAGGGCGAGGCGCGCTGACCCGAGCGCGGCGGCGCTCAGGCGAGCTCGACCGGAGGCACGGTGCCGGGCCGCGGGTCGATCGGCACGAGGGACGAAAGGCCCATCGCCTCCTCGAACAAGGCGGCTGCCTGCAGCAGCCTGGCCTCGCCGCGATGGCGCCCGACGATCTGCAGGCCAACGGGGCGCCCATAGCGGTCGAAGCCGCAGGGGACCGCGATCGAGGGCAAGCCCATCATGGTGGTGGCCGCGGTGATGAGCGAGGCGCCGAGATAGGTTTCGAGCTTCCGCCCGTCGATGGCGACCGGCATGCGCAGGCTCACGTCGAAGGCGGGCGTTGAGGCGCCCGGCGTCACCAGCAGATCCCAGGTCTCGAAGAACTCGGCCGTGCGCCGGAAGAGCCGGGCCCGCTCGCGCTCGGCGGCGGCGATATCGCTCGGGCTCTGCTGCAGGCCCCGCTCGGTGTTCCAGATGATGTCCGGCTTGATCTGGTCGCGGTGCGTGCGCAGCAGCAGCTCGCGGTCGACCACGTAGTGCTGCGAGCGCAAGGCCAGGAACGCCGCGCCGATGTCGCCGAGATCGGGGCTTGCCTCCTCCACCACCGCGCCCAGCGTCTCGAACCGCCGCACGGCCGCGGCGCAGATCTGGCGCATCTCCCGGTCGACCGGCACCTTGCCGCCGAAATCGGCCGTGAAGGCGACCCGCCTCGGCGCTACCGGGGCGGCGACGGCCTCGGCGAAGGGCTGTGTGGGCGCCTCGAAGGTCAGGGGATCGCGGGCGCACAGGCCCGCCATGGTGTCGAGGAACAGCGCCACGTCCGGCACGTTGCGGGCCATGGGCCCCTGCACCGAGAGGGGTGCGAACAGGTTGCTGACCGTCCCGCGCGTAACGCGGCCGGCCGACGGCCGCAGGCCCACCACGGAGCAATAGGTCGCCGGGCGCCGCAGGCTGCCCGCATGATCGGTGCCGTGTGCGAGCCAGGCCTCACCGGCCGCGAGCGCCGCCGCGCCGCCTCCGGTCGAGCCGCCGGGCGTTAGCGCCGTGTTCCAGGGGTTGTAGGTGCGGCCGAACACCTCGTTGAAGGTGGAGCCGCCTGCGCCGAACTCCGGCGTGTTCGACTTGGCGATGACGATGCCGCCCTTGCGCTCGATGCGCTCCACCACCGGGTGCGAGGCGCTCGGCACGTGGTCCTTGAAGATGGGCGAGCCGTAGGTGGTGCGCACGCCCGCGACATCGGCGAGGTCCTTGATGACCACGGGCAGCCCGGCGAGCCAGCCCGGCTCGCCCTCCGCGCTCCGCCCCTCGCCCCGCATCAGGCGCCGCGCGTGCTCGCGGGCGCGAGCGAGGCACAGCGTCGGCAGGGCGTTGATCGTTGGCTCCACCTCGGCGATGCGCCGTTCGGCGGCGTCGATCAGCTCGAGCGGCGTGATGTCCCCGCGCCGCAGGCGGGCTACCGCCTCCCGCGCCGTCAGCCGGATCAGCTCGTCCTGCCCCGCGGACATCGAGGCTCAGCGCGCGCCCAGATGCGTCGCCCAGAATGTCAGCGTGCGCTCCCAGGCGAGCTCGGCCGCCGTGCGGTCGTGCACGTCGCGCTGCTCGTTGACGAAGCCGTGGTCGGCGTCATAGCGGAAGATCTCGGCCTTCTTGCCGGCAGCCTTGAGAGCGGCCTCGAACTTGTCGACCGCCGCCGGCGTGCACCAGTCGTCGCGGTTGGCGAAGTGTCCCTGGAAAGGCACCTTGATGTCCGCCGGCTTGGCGACGGTCTCGGGCGGCAGCCCGTAGAAAGAGACCGCGGCGCTGATCTCGGGGATGCGGCAGGCGCCGAGCACCGTGACCGCGCCGCCCATGCAGAAGCCGGTCAATCCCACCTTCACGCCCGTGCTCTTGAGCAGAAGCACGGCGCCGCGCACCGCCTGGTCCGTCGCCTCGAGGAAGTTGAGCGAGTTCATCTCGCGCCCCGCCGCATCGGCGTCATGATAGGGAACGACCGTGCCGGCGTAGAGATCGGGCGCCAGCGCCTCGTAGCCGGCGAGCGCGAGCCGGTCGCAGATGCCCTTGATCTGATCCTGCAGCCCCCACCATTCCTGGATGACGACGACGCCCGGCGCCTTGGCGCGGCCGGCCTTTGCCAGGTAGCCCTCGGCCTTCTTACCGTCCGGCCGCTTGAACGTGATCCTCGTGCCCATCCTCAGCTCCTCCTCTCACTCCTGGTGGCGATCAATAGAGCCCGCGCTCGGCCATGATCTGCGACTGCCGGTCGTTCTCCTCGCGCGTGAGCCCGCGAACATGGTCGAGCAGCATCTCTGCGTAGCTCGGCAGGATGGCGCGGTCTATGTGCTTGGAGGCGTCCCACAGGCTCGAGCGCACCAGCGCCTTCGCGCAGTGCAGGAACGCCTCCTCGACGGCGACCACGAGGCCGACCTTCGGCGCGCGCTTGGCGATGGCGCTCGGCGCCAGCAGGCGCGCGTCGTCAGTGATGCGCGCCGTGCCGTTGATGCGCAGCGTCTCGTTCATGCCGGGCACCAGGAAGAGGAGGCCGATGCGGGGATTGGCGAGCAGGTTGGTCATGGCATCGAGACGGTTGTTGCCGACCCGGTCGGGAATGAGCAGCGTCCGATCGTCGAGCGCGCGCACGAAGCCCGCCGGATCGCCGCGCGGCGAGACGTCGGCGCCGGAGGGTCCCTGGGTGGCAATCACGCAGAACGGCGACAGGGCGAGGATGCGCCGGCAATGGACGTCGAGCGTGCGCAGCACCTTGTCCGTCGCCCGGCTCATGGGCTGATGATGCAAGGCACGCAGCGCGTTCTCCTCGGTGACGAAGCTCGTGTCTTCCGGCAGCATGTCGTGGTCCTGGCAGATCCGTCCCGACCGGCACCTTAGCATCGACCGCCGCCCCTCGCACGGGGCACGGGACAACGGCATGATGGGGCTGTAAGGAAGCGCAAGCCTGCAAGCGTGGAGGATCGTCCATGGATGCCGCAGCCCTCAAGGCCCTGCAAGCCCCGCTCAAGGACAGGTACCGCGAGACCCCAGATGCGGCGGTCGTCACACTCGAGGCCGAGGGTCGCATCGGCGAAGGCGTGACGTGCTCGGTGCAGACGGGCAAGGCCCTGGTGGAGGCCGGCCTGCATCCCGCGACCGGCGGCTCGGGGCTGAGCGCCTGCTCGGGCGACATGCTGCTCGAGGCGCTCGTCGCCTGTGCCGGGCTGACATTGAGCGCCGTCGCCACCGCGCTGGGCCTTGCCGTGCGTGACGCGCGCGTCCGCGCCGAGGGCGACCTCGATTTCCGCGGCACGCTGGGCGTGGCCAAGGACGCTCCCGTGGGCTTTCGCGACATCCGCCTCAGCTTCGAGATCGACGGCGACCTCACGCAGGAGCAGCGCGCCGCCCTCCTGAGGCTCACCGAGCGCTACTGCGTCGTCTACCAGACGCTGCGCCAGCCGCCGCCGATCGCGGTATCGAGCCGGATGGTCTGACGGTCCGCCCTCGAGAGCCTGCGTGTTTCTCGCGGAACAGCGACTCCCCGGTTCCGGGCCTAAAACGGACCCAACTGGAGACGGCAATATTCGCCGTGAGCGCCCGGCCGCCCAGGCGGGACGCGCAAACCGAAGAGGACCGCACATGTTCCAGACAGGCGCACGCATCGTGATGATGGGCCTGACGGCCATTACGCTGGGGGCGCTCGGCGGCTGGGTCCTCATCGACAAGCTCAACCCGAAGCCGGCGCCGACCACGGCGATGGCCTCGACCATTCTGCTTCCGGCCTCCCCGGCCAACGTCGATGAGCCGCTGAGGCCCACGCGCCAGCGGCGGAACCGGCACCGGCGGCCGACGATCCCGGCAAGCCGCACATCCACATCGACAAGGACCGCGGCAAGGCCAGCCTCGAGTACGAGGGCAGCCGCATCTCGGCCGGCACGGACGGCAAGATGCAGTTCAAGCTGCCCAATGGTGAGTTCCGCATCGATCCCGACGACAAGGGCATAAAGGTGCGCGGCCCCGGCGGCATCAGCTTCGACATCGACTGGTAGGCGGGAGTGGTTGCCTGCCGCCCCCGGCGGGCCCTCAGAACGAGCTGTCGGGACCGGCCAGGAACGCAACCTCCTCGGGCGTGGAGATGCGCCCGAGGACGGCGTTGCGATGCGGGAAGCGGCCGAAGCGGTCGATGATGGCCTTGTGGGCCGCGGCCCAGCGCAGGTCCTCCTCCCCCAGCGACGCAAACAGCTCCACGGAGCGCGCCTGCGCGCGGGCATCCTCTGCGTGCTCGAACGGCAGGTAGAGGAACTTGCGCCGCTCAACCGGCGTCTCGCGGTCGAAGCCGCGCGCGACCGCCGTCTCGGCAACGGAGAGAGCCTGAGCGTCAGCGGCGAAGGCTCGGGGAGTTCCGCGGAACATGTTGCGCGAGAACTGATCGAGCACGACGATGGCCGCCAACGCCGTCTGAGCATCGGCAAGGCAATCCTCGACCGCCAGCGCCGCAACTGCCGCATGCAGCCCCAGGAACCGCTCGCGCAGTGCCGAATCGAAGGCGTCGTCCTTCCTGAACCACTGCTCCGGCACGCATTCCTCGAACCAGAAGCGGAGCACGTCGTCGGTCCAACCCGGCTTATCCGCCATGTCAGGCTCCCACCGCAGCGGCTCCGGTTACGGGCCGCGCCAGCGCTCGAGGTTCTGCCGCACGAAGGCGTCGTCGTTGAGGTCGGGATAGGCGGCATACAGGCGATCGATGCCGGCCGCCTGGCCCGGGCTCAGCACCTCGCGCGGGTCGAGGCAAAGCGTGGTGCGCATCAGGCCTTGCCGGCGCAGGATTTCGTGGCAGCCGGGGATGCAGCCGGCAAAGCCGTTGGCGACGTCGAAGATCACACCGTTGCAGTCGGTCACCGCGGCATCGAGAGCGAGCACGTCGTCGGGGACGGAGCCGCGGCCCAGGCAGTCCTGGATCCGCGCCAGCAACTCCACGGCACGCCTGGTCCACACGCTCCAGTGCCCGAGCAGCCCGCCCCGGAAGCGCAACGTCACCTCGCGCCCGCCCGTGCGAATGCGCAGCGGCGTGACGAGATCGGCAACGATGTGGTCGTCGTTGCCGGTATAGAGCGTGACGCGCTCCTCCGCCCCGGCCGCCGCGACGCCGAAAGCCACGTCGAGCGTCTTGTAGCGGTCGAACGGCGCCACCTTGACGGCAATGGCGTTGTCGATGGCGGCAAAGCGCGTCCAGAAGGCGCGCGAGAGCGCAATGCCGCCGACGGCCGTCTGCAGGTAGAAGCCGATGAGCGGCATCTCGCGGGCAACCGTGGCGCAATGCTCGACGATCTCGTCCTCGCCCGCCCCCTTCATGGCGCTGAGCCCCAGCAGCACGGCGTGATAGCCGAGCGCCCGTGCGACCCCCGCCTCCTCGACCGCTTGCGCCGTTCTGCCGATGACGCCGGCGATCATCACGAGCGGACGCCTGGCCCAGCTCCGTGCCGTCTCGGCCGCCATCTCCAGCACCGGCCGATAGAGGCCAGCCTCGCGGATCTGGAACTGCGTCGCGTGCACGCCCACCGCCAAGCCGCCGGCCCCGGCATCGATGTAGTAGCGCGACAGCGCGCGCTGCGACTGGCGATCGAGCTGGCGCGCCTCGTCCAGCGCGAGCGGATGGGCGGGCAGCACGGCCCCGCGGCGCAGCACGGCGAGAACATCGGCCGGCAGATCGGTCCATGATAGGCCGCGCATGGGTCAGATCCTCATCAGCGCTCAGCCCCGCATCCTAGCCGAGCTCCGGTCCGGCGAGCGCGAAAACATGGGCGGCATCGTCCGCAACGACGTCGCCGCGCAGCATGCGGGTAAAGCGGCGCGGCGCGGAGCCGCCTTGCTCAACGAGCCAGCCCCGGATCACCGCGTGATGGTCCGGGACGTCGACAAGGGGCGGCTCGGCCGCTGCCGCCACCGCGCTGCTCAGCAACGCAAGGCCGATCGCCTCGTCGTCCGCAACGAGGGGCCCCACGTGGGGCCGGCGATACCCGTCCCGGCCAAGCACGTAGCCGGCGAGCGTACCGTCCGGGCGCAGGGCGACATGCGCGAGCCGCGGCGCACGGCCAAGCAGGTGCTCGAGGATGGCCCCGCGGGCAAAGCCGCTGCGCGGCCCATCGTAGGCGGCAATCCGCGCGGCGTGCTCGCGTTGCGCCGGCCGCACCGTGAGGCCTGCAGGCGGCGGCACGACCTGGCGTGCACCCTCACCAACGTGCCAGCGCGAGAGCGTGAACGCATCGCGAAAGCCGAGCGGCAGGTAGATCGGCCGGCCGAGCTCCGTGGCGTCGAGCCCAGCAGCGGCGCCGTTCGCCTCCGCCTCGGCGAGAGCGCGCGACAAGAGCTTCGTGCCGAGCCCGCGGCCGCGGGCCGGCCCCGTCACCAGCACCATGCTGATCCAGGAGAGGGAAGGTCCCAGCGGCAGCGCCAGCGCGCTCCCGATCCAGCGGCCGTCGTCTCCCCTGACGCCGAAGCCCTGCCCCAGGTTCAGCATCAGCCGCCAGTCCGCCGCAACCTGGTTCCAGCCCGCCTCGATCGACAGCGGGCACAGGCCTTCCGCGTCGGCCGCAGCAAGCCGCTCGACCCGCCACGTCGCGGCGGCGGCCGCGCCGCGGTCAGAAGCGGCCATCGCGCACCTCGTAGTGCGTCGGCTTGCCGTGGGTCGCCATGCCGCGGGCGAGCCAATCGGCCGTCCAGTCGAGCATCCGCTCGACGGGCACGCGCGGCGGCCCCAGCTCGGCCACCATGCGCGAGGCGTTGTTGAGCCAGCCGGTGGGCGACTCGCTGCCGGTCAGCCGCGGGGTACGCCCGAGGCGGCGGCCGAGTTCCTCCGCCAGCCAGCGCACGGCCAGCGTCTGCGGCCCCGTGACGTTGAGCGGCGTGGTGGGCGAGGTGGCGTGCGCGAGGCAGCGCAGCGCCGCGGCGTTGGCGTCGCCCTGCCAGATCACATTCACGTGGCCCATGGCGAGATCGATCGGCGTGCCCGCCAGCACTTTGCTGCCGATGTCATGCAGCACGCCGTAGCGCATGTCGATGGCGTAGTTGAGCCGGACGAGGCGCCCGGGCGTGCCGAGGCGTGCCGAGAAGTGCTCGAACATCCGCTCGCGCCCGACGCAGCTGTAGGCGTAGTCGCCGGGCGGCGGGATGGCGGGCATCTCCTCGGTGGCGCCGCCGCCGTCGACGGGCACGAACGGATAGACGCAGCCCGTGGAGAAGGCGACGATGCGTGCCGCCGGAAACGTCTCGGCGACGATGGCGGGGACGTGCACGTTCATGGCCCAGGTGAGCGCCGGATTGCCGGAAGCGCCGAACTTCATGGCCGCCATGAAGACGACGCTGGCGAGCTTGGGCAGCGCGGCGACCCCCTGGCGGTCGAGCAGATCGCAGGCAATCGTTTCCACCCCGGCCGCCTCGAGGCTTGCGCGCACCGCCCGGTCGGAGAAGCGGGCCACGCCGACGACCCGCTTGCCCGGCGTCGCGCGTTTGGCCATGCGCGCCAGCGTCGGCCCCATCTTGCCGGCGACGCCCAGGACGAGAATGTCGCCGGGAACAGCGGCGAGGTCGGCAACCACGTCCGGTGTGGGCTCGCTCAGGAAGTCCTCGAGCTCGGCCACGCCGGCAAAGCCCGAGGGCAGCAACGGCCCGCTCATGGCGCCTTCTCCGGATGCGCTGGCACAATCCGCCGGTCGGGCGCCGCCGGCATCCGGCGCATGGCCGCGAAATCCATGTCGGCCGCCGCCGCGAAGCCCGGGCAGGCGAGCGAGCCGAGCGCCAGCTGCCCGTCCGTGATGCGCAGGCGCGCCGGGCCGGCAGAGCGGTCGTAGAGATCAGGATGAGCGCGGGCGAAGGCCGCCTGCTCGTCCTCGGGCGCGAACGACATGCCGTCGATGAAGTGATGGCCGTTGCGCTCGACGTGGGTGAGGCCCAGCAGCGAGACCAGCGCCAGGTCCTGCTGCACGCTCACGCCGGCCAGGGTGGTGAGATCCTCCGCCGACATGAAATACCTGGCCGCGCCGGCCTCGGCATTGAGGCGCGCCACGCGCGCGGCGTTGAGGATCGACTTGTAGAGCCCCTTGCAGTTCTTGCTGGAGACGCCCGCGTAGCCGAGCCGCAGCGCGGCCGGGAACGAGCCGAGCTCGCCGTCGGATTCGTCGATGATGAGCGGTTTGCGCCGAGCGAGCACATCGACCGGCTTGCCGAGTGCCGCCGCGCGCTTGATGGGCTGCTCGATGAAGAGCGTGGAGGCGGCAAGGCGTGCGAGGGCCGGGGTGTCCTCGATGCGGCGCCACAGCTCGGCGATCCCCTCCACATCGTCGTACTGCTCGTTGCCGTCGAGTGTTATGCGATAGTCCCCGGCCAGCAGGTCGAGCACGCCGGCGATGCGCGCAAGGCGGTCCAGGTCCGCGGCAACGTTCCCTGCAACCTTCAGCTTGTAGTAGCGGCCCCGGTAGTGCCGCACGACCTCCTCCAGCGTCTCCGGCAGGCCGTCGTTGACACGCTCGCCGGGCCGCTGATCGTCCGCCACGATGGGATCGACGAGGCCGACGGTGTGGCGCACGGCGATCTGGCGGCCGGGCTTCAGTCCGGAGAGGAAGCGGGTGATGTCCCAGCCGGCGAGATCAGGCGTCAGGGCTGTCGCGCCGATGCCGGCCACGTTGCGCGATACGAGATCGGCAAACGACAGGCCCAGCGCGCGCCCCAGCGCATCGAGGATGGCACGGTCGACGAGCGCGGGACCGTAGGCAGCGACGAGCGGCACCAGCCCGAGATCGGCACCGCGCGCCAGTTGCACCGCGTAGGTGCCGGCATAGAGCCCGAACGGCGTGCTCCAGCCTTGCGCGCGGTAGAGCTCGATCGCGCCGGCGAGCGACTGGCGCAGCTGATCGACGTTCTGGGCGTCGCTGAAGCGCGGGCTCTTGTCGAACCACTTGGCAGCGAACGTCTCGGCCGCCACGCCGGTGCTCGTGCGGCCGTCCTCGAGCGCGATCGTGGCGCGGATCACCGCCTGCGTGGACCGCGTCACGGTGATCACGCCGAAGCGGAACGGCAGGCGCAGGGCGATATCCCGCTCGAAGCACTCGACAGCCTCGAGCCTGAGCTTGGTCATCGGCGTGCTCTCGCGGGGTCGCAGCGGCCGACAACCGACCTATTGCACGACCCGGGTGATATCGTAGGTCAGGCGACCGGAGGCGTGCCGTGCCTCATCGACGACGACGTGGGTGCCCGCCATCGGGTCGACTCGCATCGTGCTCAGCGCCTCCACGTCGCGGCCGTCGTCGAGGTGGACATTGACGATGGCGGCGCCGCGGGCCCCGGTGCGCTTGACGCTGAGCACGGTCGCCTCGTGCTCCTTGACGTCCACCGTCCGGTCGGCCTTCTCGACCTGCCGCACGAGGAAGAAGGTGAGCACCGCCGTCACAGCAATGATCACGGCGATCATCGGCACCCAGCGGCGGATCCGGTCGCGCCACACGAGCGCGTTGAGCTGGCGCGCCTTCTCCTCCGACAATCGCATGGCCTGCAGCGCCTCCGGTCTGGCAAATCGGGATGCCGCACTCTACGCGCCTTGCGGCACGGCGCCAACACCGGGCCACGTCGCCGCTCTAGCCAGAGGAGCGCAGTGCGTTGTCGAGGAAGGCATCGATCCCGGCCTCGATCTCTTCGGTCGTGGCGCTGTTTGCGCCACGGAACCACCCGCTCGTCGTCAGCAACGGAAGACGCGCCGGCGGCGGGTTGAACGAGCGGTACCAGACCGCCACGAGCTCGTCGCGCTGTGGATTCACGAACCGCAGCTCCAACGGTCCGCCGGTGGTCCCATAATTCCGCTGCCTCTTGGCGAAACTGCTGGAGCGCCCGATCTTCAGGAGAAGATGCTCGTCCGGCGGCGCCTCGACGGCGCGTGGCCGGGCCGGCCGACGATCAACGGGACGGTCGAACTGCATCAGTTTCGAACCGTAGGCGCCCTTCTGGATCACGCTCTCGATGCCTGCGATCTTCCAGGAAGCCCTTACGCCCCTGACCTGGGGAGACTCGACGACGATGGTGGGCGGAATACGCGCGAGACGCGTGGTCGGGATTGCCGCCACTTCCGCGGCCTCACGCTCGTTCTCCTTCGCCGTCGCCCAGTGGGCGTAGCCCCAATACGCAAACGGCACGAGCGAGAGTGCAAGCAGCGTGAATGCCGCCACTGACCGGCGCTGGACCACGACAAAAAGGGCCGACACGACGCAGAGGTACATCAAGAACGTCGGCACGATGATGGTGGTCGACTGCGTCAGCAAGGCGATCGGCCAGAACGGAAGCACCAAGGCGGATGTGACGATGGTCAGGCCCAATGCCGCCGCGAGCAGACTTCGGATGGGCAGGTCGGGCGCCGTCGCTGTCGGCACGCCAGCCGCCCGGGGCCGCACGCGTGCACGTGTGACGATCGTGTGGTCACGCTCCCTCCATGCAATCCACGCGAGCAACGCAACGAGACTCACCATCGCGTATGGGAGCAGCACGCCGATCGTCGAGAGTAGCGCCCTGGCCGCAGATACGACCTCTCTCGCCGCAGGGAAGCTCGAGACAATGGCCAGAATCGCATGCGCTGCTACGAACAGCCCCAGCGCGAAGGCGATCTGACCGGCGCGGCCGAAGGGATTGCCGGAACCATCATCGCGCGCTGGCAAGGCGCACAGAGCCGCCGTGCAGGCGAGTCCGAGAAGCGCGTAGCTCGGGGCGCGCGCTCCCATGAGCAATGGCAACGATCCCGGGGCTCCCGCCATAGTGAAGAACGTCTGATCGGCCGCAAACAGCAAGGGAATGAACATCCCGATCCAACCCGGCACCCCGATGTCACGGGTGCGGCGCAGCGAGATACCAATGAACGAGAACACGAAGAGCACGAACGCCAGCGGCTTGTAGGCCATCGCCGTAATGACCCCGACGGCTCCGCAAGCGCCCCCTATCCGGTGGCAATCGGTCACCGCGGCTACTGCCACCAAGAAATGCGGAAACGCGACGACGCTTGCGAGAAAAAGGGCGATCCTCAAGGCGGCGGCCAAGAGGAACCGCCTGCGGGCCAGGACTCCATAGAATTCGAACATCTGTGCAGCTCGCTGTTCTGCATTCCAGAATATGCATCGGGCCTTGAACCGACACTAAGCGCGGTGCTGCGGTTGAGCCCCAACTCCAAACATCGTTGCGGATTGATTGACGTGCAGCGCGTACTGCCACGCTCACGTGCGCGGCCGCGGAGAAGCGGCTGGATGCGCGAAGACGAACCTTTGATAGGCCAGGCCGATGGCGATGAGCACGACGCCCAGACAGATCACGGAGAACGCCCGCCAGAAACCGCCGGCGCCGAGGAGATCGTAGAGGAACACCTTGATGACCGAGAGGAACACCAGGGCTGCCGAGGCGAGGCGCGGCTCCCGCGTGCCGCGCACAATGCCGTAGGCCAGGAAGGCGAGCCCCAAGGCCAGCCAGACCGCGGAGTAGGACCACATCTCCGGTGCACCGGTCGGCTTCCAGATGGCGATCACAGCGCCCTGGAAGAGGTGGCGCACCTCGAGCGTCACGTAGCCGAACAGCAGCAGCATGGCGAGGATGGCGGCCCCCGTCACGTACCAGTCCGGGCGCACGCCGCGCGAGGCACGGGCGAGCAGCGCAGCGGCGAGACCCGGCAGCAGGTAGCCCAGAAGAAGCGAGCTGAAGATCGGCACGCCCCGGATGGGCTCGCTGTTGAGCAGCGGGTTCTCCACGATGCCGAGACCAAAAACGATGAACACCGCCGAGATGACGCCGAACGCCAGCGAGGCGAAACGGAATACGGGATTGGCGCGGCCGAGATCGAGGCGCATCAGCGTGTAGGCGAAGCCGAGGCTCACGAGCGCGAACAGGCCCTGCTCGATGTGACCGGAGGTGTTGGCCAGAGGATCGCCGCCGTTCAGCGCGTGGCGGATCTCGTAGAAGGCAAGCAGCGCGGCGAACAGCACGCCCAGTGCGTCGCAGATGCGCACGGCCACGTCCTCGCCCTCGCGCTTCATGATGTGACCGGCCGCCAGGAAGGCCGCGGCCGGCACGCCGTAGCCGAGCAGCAGCCAGTTGAAGATCGGCCAGGTGCCGACCCCGTCGCCCATGACGCGCGGATCCCACAGGAGGCGGCCGAGCACGATGAAGCCCAAGGCGGCGACCACTAGGCGCAGGAGGTAGAGGCGCTGCCGCTCGGCAACGATGGCGGTGGTGAGAGCGGTGACGGCGAAGGCGACCGTCAGATACCCGCGCTCGAGCACCATGACGAAGGCCAGCGTCACGGCAGCGGCGACGCCCGCAGCGAAAGCGCCTGTGGCGAGCCGCGTGGCGGGTGTTCTCGCCGCCTCGACCACGCTGCCGAAGCGATGGCCGGCAAGATAGAAGTCGGCCGCCAGCACCACCGAGAAGAGCGCGAAGGGGATCGACCGGTCGAACTGCGTCACGCGCAGGTAGACGAGAATCAGCGCCAGCAGGGAGGGGACAATGGCGGCAAGCGCATAGAGGCCGGCCGTGACCTGGGGCAGCGCCCGGCCGCGCTCCAGCCGGAGCGTCGCCGCCAAGCCGATGGCAAGCGAGGTGACGGCCGCGAAGACGATGAAGCGCGAGACGTTATCGGGCAGGCGCAGAACCTCGGCCACCTCCGGCGCCAAGAGCCGCGGCTCGGGCGGCGCGTTGAGGCCGGGCCAGACGGCAATCGCGCCAAGCGCGACGAGCCCCGCCAGCGTCGCCGCCGCCGCCGCCGGGGCGCTGCGCCAGGCGGTCGCGACGAGCAGGGCCGTGACGATGACGGCAAACGTGGTCCACTGGCCGTGGAAGCGGCCCTCGCCCAGGGCCCACACGGCCAGCACCGACAGCGCGGCCAGCGCGCCGGTCGCAATCCAGTCGGGCATCGCGGCGTCATCAGGGGTAGCCAGATGCGGCTCGAGCGCCATGAAGGCGGCGGCCAGCGCCAGCTGCAGGCCGGCATGCACGAAGAGCGCCGGCACCCAGTCGCCGGCAACGCCGCTTTCGATCTGGCTGATGAGGGCGAGGCCCCACAGCAGCACGCCCGCGACCACCGCCACCGCGAGCCACAGCCAGCGGCGCAGGCGCGCCAGCGCATAGGCGGCGCCGGCGACGGCGACGAGATAGATGACGAGCGGCCAGGGGTTGGGCTCCTGCGAGGACACGAGCATCGGCACGACAAGCGAGCCCGCCAATCCGAGCCCGGCGAGCGCGGGCCCGTGCAGTGCCGCGGCGAGCATGGTGCCGATGCCGATGATGCCGAGCAGTCCGAAGGCGACGGCGGGGCCGATGAAGCCATAGAGCGCGTGCGCGGCGTAGACCGTGCCGAAGCCGCTGGCGGTGCCGGCGGCGGTGAGAATGCTCGGCACATGCGCGGCCGGAATGACCTCCACGGGCAGCCCGCGCTCGCTGCGGCGGAACCACTCGCCGGCCGCGACCAGCGCGAGCGAGAACAGCGCGCCCAGCGCTACGCGCACGCCAGGGCCGAACACGCCCTGCTCGATGGAGAAGCGCACCAGCAGCAGGCCACCCAAGGCCAGCAGGAGGCCGCCGGCCCACACCGCCCAGCGAGTGCCGAGCCGCTCCTCGAGGCCGGGACCGGCCGGCACCGCGGGTGCCGGTGAAGACGCCGCCGGTGCAGCGGGCACGGATGATGCCGGCGCCACAGCGGGCTCAGGCTCTGGCTCTGGCGGCGTCTCCAAGGGGGCCGGCGTCGCCTCGCCCTCAGAGGGCCGAGCATCGGGACGTTGCCTGCGCAGGCGCTCCAGCTCATCCTCGATCCGGCCGATCCTCTCCAGATGGCTGTGCAGCTGGAGTTGTAGCGCCGCCACGCCCTTGCGCGTGCTCATGGCCATCAGGATGGCGATGAAGCCGATGAGAATGATCAGGAATTCCATGGGCGTCGACCTCGGCCGCCGGCGCGGCTGCCCCCTTGCTCCCTGACCCATTATGCCACGGCCAGGTCAGCCGAACGTAAATCCCTGCTCGTTCCTGCGGGCAGATCCGCCGGCCCTCCGGCTCGACCGGTGACGGCGCATAGGTCCCATGCCCAGGCTCCGACCCCGCGGGCGCCGGCGCGCTTGGCGAACTCCGCCCGATGCCCGACACTCGCGCCAAGAAAGCGCGACGATGGAGGACGCACCCATGAAGCTCGGCATCTACCTCAACTCGCAGCACCCGGAGGGCGATGATCCCGCCCGCCGCTTCGCCGAAACGCTCGAGCAGGTGCGGCTGATCCGCAGGCTCGGCTTCGATTCCATCTGGGCGGGCGAGCACCACATCACGCCAGGCTTCCACTTCTTCCCGCAGCTCGCCCTGCTGCAACGACTCGCCGCCGAGGCCGAGGGCCTGTGGCTCGGCACCAACGTCACATTGCTGCCCCTGCACAACCCGGTCGAGCTGGCCGAGGTCGGCGCCTTTCTCGATGTCATCAGCGGCGGCAAGTTCCTGCTTGGCGTGGGCCTCGGCTACCGGCCCGAGGAGTACGCCATGTACGGCGTGCCCATGCCCGAGCGCGTGAGCCGCTTCACGGAGGCCGTCGGCATCATCGGCCGGCTGTGGACGGAGGACCACGTCACGCACAAGGGGCGCTACTGGCAGTTCAGCGATGCCAGCATCCGGCCGCGGCCGCTGCAGTCGCCGCGCCCGCCCATCATCATCGGCGCCCAGGTGGAGGCAGCGATCGCCAGGGCCGCAAGGATCGGCGACGGCTGGCTCCTGGTGCCGATCCCCACGCTCGACCAGCTGGCCACGCAGATGGCGACCTATGCCTCGGCGCGCTCCGCCGCCAAGCTGCCGCCGAGCCCGCACATCTGCCGGCTGCTCGAGGTTGGCTGCGCCGCCGACGACGAGCAGGCCGTGCGCCGCGTCGCCCCGTTCCTGATGGAGAAGTACAAGGCCTACTTCTCGTGGGGGCTCGAAGGGCTGACGATCGACCCCAAGGCGCCGCCCGAGCAGCAGTTCCGCGGCCTGGCGGTCAACCGCTTCGCGGTCGGCTCGCCCAAGAGCGTGGTCGACATGCTCCTCGCCCAGCACCGCGCCGGCATCACCCACCTCTCCATGCGCGTGAGCTGGCCCGGCATGGGCCAGGACGAGATCCTCGCCGGCATCGAGATGCTGGGCACGAAGGTGCTGCCCGAGGTGCGCCGGCGAACCGCGGCTGCTTGAACGACCGCGTCCCCTCTCCCCACTCTTCAGTGCGGAGAGGGTTAGGGTGAGGGGGGCAGCAAGCTCCGGCGCCTTTGGCTGCCCCTCACCCCGACCCTCTCCCCGCAAGCGGGCAGAGGGGGAAGCGAACCGCTACTCCGCGGCCTCCTGCGCCACCGTCGGCGCGCTGCCGGCAACGGTCGTGCGGCGCATGTCGCGCGGCTGGGTCTCGTCGTAGCGACGCACGCGGTGCATGGTCTGGCGGTTGTCCCACATCACCAGGTCGTACTGCGTCCACTTGTGCACGTAGACGAACCTCGGCTGGGTGGCGTGCTCGGTGAGGTCGCGGAGCAGCATGCGCGCCTCCGGGGTCGGCATGCCGAGGATGGCGCCGGCGTGCGAGGAGAGGTAGAGCGACTTGCGCCCCGTCACGGGATGGGTGCGCACCAGGCGTTGGCGGACCGGCTTGAACATGGCCTTCTCCTCCTCGGAGTAGTCGAGGAAGCCGAGCGAGCCGCGCGAATACATGAGCGAATGCTCGCAGACGAGGTTCTCGATCTCGCGCTTGGTGTCATCGTCCAGCGCATCGTAGGCCGCGCGCATGTCGGCGAACTCGGTGTTGCCGCCCTTCCTGTTGACGACGCGCGCCGAGAGCAGGGAGTACTTGGCGGGGATCGGCCGGAACGAGCTGTCCGAATGCCACAGCATGTTGCCGAGGTTAAACAGGCGCTGGCGGCTGTCGCGGGCGAGCGGCCTGCCATCCTTGCCGAGGTTGGAGACGTCGTTCATCCCGACCACCAGCCGCTTGTCCTGGGGCTTGGTGACGTTGCCGCCGCGCGCATCCTCGATGGGGCCGAAGTTGACGGTGAACGCCATCTGCTGCTCGTCGGTCAGCTGCTGGCCGGGAAACACCAGCACGGCATACTTGTCCATGCCGGCCTCGATGGCCGTCACGTCCGCGGGCGTAATGGGCTTGCTGATGTCGATGCCCGTAACCTCGCCGACGAAAACGGGATGGAGCTGGCGGATGCTGATCGGCATGGCGTTGTCCTCGCTTCAGGTGCGCTTTTCGCCCAGTATCCCTGCGCCGCGCACCCGAGACAACCCTTTCTGCACGCAGCGGCGGACCGAGCAAAGGCAGGAGATGAGCTCATGCAGATCGGCGTGATGGGACTGGGGCGGATGGGCGCCAATATCGCCCGCCGCCTCATGCGCCACGGCCACGGCTGCGTCGTCTACGACCGCGATCCCGCGCCGGGGCGGGCGCTGGCGGGGGAAGGCGCAACCGCGGCGGCCAGCGCTGCCGAGTTTGTGCGTGCGCTGAGCCCCCCGCGCGTGGTCTGGGTCATGCTGCCGGCGGGAGCCGCAACCGAGAACGCGATCGGCGAGCTTTCGGGGCTGCTCGCACCCGGCGATACCATCATCGACGGCGGCAACAGCTTCTGGAAGGACGACGTCCGCCGCGCCCGCGAGTTGAAGGCGCGAGGGCTCGGCTATCTCGATGTCGGCACCTCGGGCGGCGTGTGGGGGCTCGAGCGCGGCTACTGCCTGATGATCGGCGGCGAAAAGACGGTCGTCGATCGCCTCGATCCCATCTTCGCGGCGCTGGCGCCCGGCATGGGTGACATCCCCGCGACGTCGGGCCGCTCAGGTCGCGATCCGCGCCCCGAGCAGGGCTATCTGCATGCCGGCGACAGCGGCGCCGGGCACTTCGTCAAGATGATCCACAACGGCATCGAGTACGGCATGATGCAAGCCATCGCCGAGGGCCTCGATATCCTGAAGAACGCGGGCTCCGAGCGGCTGCCGGCCGAGCTGCGGCTTTCCATCGACGTGGCCGACGTGGCAGAGGTGTGGCGCCGGGGCAGCGTCATCACCTCCTGGCTGCTCGACCTGACGGCTGCGGCGCTCGCCGAGGACGGCGCCCTCACCGCCTACTCCGGCCACGTGGAGGACTCGGGCGAAGGGCGCTGGACGGTGGCCGCCGCCGTCGAGGAGGCCGTGCCCGCCGAGGTGCTGACCGCCGCACTCTACGCCCGCTTCCGCTCGCGCCAGGACCACACCTTCGCGGAGAAGGTGCTCTCCGCCATGCGCAAGGGCTTCGGCGGCCACGTCGAGCCCAAGCCGGGCTGCTGATCCGCGCCCTATCGCGCCACCAACGTCCGGTGGAAGAAGTCGACCATGTCGGCGTTGATCCGCGCGTGCACGGCTGCGCGATCGACGCCCGGCGGATCCTTGCAGATCTCGGTCAAGCGCGAGGCGAGGATGGATGGACAGGGGGCGAGGAAGACGTAATGGCCGGCGCCCTCGACCAGCTGGTACTCGGGCGGATTGGGCAGCAGCTTGGCGATGCGCTCCGCGTTCCAGGGATGGACCAGCACCTCGTCCGCCGTCGGCCGGTAGAGGCGCACCGGCACCGTGACTTTCGCCAGCCCGGCACGGTCGAAGACGTAGCCGAGCGCCGGCGCCATCAGGAAGATGGCGCGCACGCGCGGGTCGGCGACGAGCTTCAGATCAGGCTTGCGCCTCTCCTTGCCGGCTGCGTCGGCGCGCCGGCGCAGAGGATCGTAGGGCACGGCCTTGCGGTAGGCCTTCTGCAGGGAGAAGTCGGGCACCGCGCCGGCGATCAGCAGCGCTGTGTATCCGCCCGCCGAGAAGCCGGCCATGCCGACGCGCGCCGCATCCACCATGGGCCCAACGGCGCCGTCGGCAAGCACGCCGTCGATCAGGGCCACGATGTGATGCGGCCGCCCGATCAGCTGCAGGTCGGTGGCAAAGCCGCTGCTGTCGCGGAAGTTGTCGCGCGGGTGCTCCACCGCCGCCGCCACGAAGCCGGCGCGGGCGAGCGCCGCCAGGGTATCGTGGTGGCCGAGGTACGACCCGCCCGTGCCGTGCGAGAAGACGATCAGTGGGAAGGTACCGTTCGCCGGCGGGGCTGCGCGCGTGGCTCCGATCGTGAAGGGGCCAAGCTGGGTCGAGCCGCCCTCTGACCGTGCCGGATAGAAGGCGACGGCCGGCATCGGCCCTCCCTCGACGGGATCGGTCAGGCGCAGGTCCGTGAAGCCGGCGCCGAACTCGTCGGCAAGAGCCGAGCCGAGAGGCGCGCAGAGAACGAGCGCCGTCGCCAGCAGCACTGCGAGCAATCGATGGTGCATGTAGGCCCTGATCCCTGGAGCGTTGAGCGGGCCGCTCTGATAGCATGGCCCTCAGGGCAACATGATGCCATTCGGCGGACCGGGCCCGGGAGGGGCGCAACACAGATGGACCGGACGTCGCCGCTCGTCGTCGTGCTGATGGGCGTCTCCGGCTGCGGCAAGAGCACCACCGGCAACGCGCTCTCGCATGCGCTGGGCTGGCCGTTCCGCGACGCGGACAGCTTCCATCCCCCCGCCAACATCTCCAAGATGAGCCGCGGCATCCCCCTCACCGACGCCGATCGCGCGCCGTGGCTTGCGGCCATCGCCGGCTGGATCGACGAGCGGCTCGTGACCCGGACACCCGGCATTGTCTCCTGCTCGGCGCTCAAGCGCGTCTACCGGCGCCAGATCGCGGGCGAGAGGGAGCGCGTGCGCCTCGTCTATCTCGAGGGCGGCATCGAGCTGATCGCGGGTCGCCTGGCTGCACGCAAGGACCACTTCATGCCCGCGTCGCTGCTCGAGAGCCAGTTCGCCACGCTCGAGGAGCCGCAGGCGGATGAGAGGCCCATCATCGTCTCCGTTGCCGCCGCGCCGGCCCGCATCGTCGACACCATCGTCTCGGCGCTAGGGCTCGAACGCGCCTCGGGAGGAGACTGAGATGGCCGCGAGCGCGGACTTCCTCGACTTCCTGAAGGACCAGTTGCGTGGCCTCGGCACGATCAGCACGCGGCGCATGTTCAGCGGGGCCGGCGTCTATTGCGATGGCCTGATCTTCGCGCTCGTCCTGCGCGACACCCTCTACTTCAAGGTGGACGACGGCAACCGTCCAGCCTACGTGGCAGAGGGCCTCGAGCCTTTCAGCTACGAGGCGAAGGGCAGGCGCGTCGAAGTCGGCGCCTACTGGCAGGTGCCGGAGCGACTGCTGGACGAGGCCGACGAGATGCTCGAGTGGGCGCGTGCTGCGCTTGCCGCGGCGCGCCGCTCCGAGGGACGCAAGCGCTCCAAGCGCGTGCCCGCGCGGCGACCGCGCTGACTGGTCGATGTGGCCGATATGCCAGCCACAAGGGATATCTTCTGGCATTCAACAGACAATTAAGTGAAGCAACCGAGCGCGATGGGCACGCGTTGTTCTGGTGGTCCTCAGCGGGGCGGGCCGACATCGCGATGGGCGGGCATCAAGGCACCCCAACCCCTTGGTGCCCGCTTCGCGACGGGAAGAGGGAGCGCGCAACAAAGAGAGGGGCCGCCGCCGCTGGCTTGGGTGATCGGCAGCGGGCCCCCGGTTCATGGGCCTTCGGATGCGGGGGATCCTCCGGTCCGGGGGCTGAACGTGCGCGGGCGCGACGTAGTTCCGTCGGACCACTGATATTCTGCCGGAGTTACAGAATTGCCGCTCTGGCAACAATAGCCGTGTGGCCAAGGCAACGCTCGGCGCCCGTTAGACCGGCCACACCGGGGCGTGCGTTCCGAGCGCAACCGGGGGGCGGTCCCAGCGCGCAGGCGTCTCGGCGAGTTGCGCTGCATGCCTGACGAACGTCAGCCTGCCCAGCGGACCGGGCGCCTCCTCGAGCAGGTCGGCAACGTCGGCGTGCTTGGGGTCGGGCGCATCGAAGCCGTTCCGCAGCCGGCCCAGCCCCGTGAGCCAATGGCCCGTCTGCGCCAACGACACGCGCACGTGCCACGACCCGCCCTCGCGCTCCTTGCGCGCCAGCGCCATCATTGCGCCGAAGGCCATCAGGTAGCCCGAGGCATGATCGAGCGCCTGCGCCGGCAGCTCCTTGGGCGGCGGAACGCCCGCGGCTTCGGCCTCGGCGTGGTTGATTCCGCTCACGTTCTGCACGAGCGAGTCGAAGCCGCGCCGCGAAGCCCAGGGGCCCGCGCGGCCGTAGGCGGAGAGCGTGACTGCGACGATGCCGGGCCTGATCTCGGCGCAGGCCTCCGGCGAGAAGCCCAAGGCGGCGATGCCGCCGGGCCGATAGCCCTGAACGAACACGTGCGCCTCTCGCAACAAGCCGGCGAGCCGCTCGCGATCGTCGGGGGAGCGCAGGTCGAGCGCCGCGGAGAGCTTGCCGCGCCCGGTGTCGATGTCGAGCATGGGCAGGCCCGGCAGATGCGGAGCCGTGATCCGCATCACGTCGGCGCCGTGCGCGGCAAGCGTGCGCCCGCACACCGGCCCGGCGATGACGCGCGTGAGGTCGAGCACGCGGATGCCCGAGAGCGGGCGCTCGGCCGCGGCCGGCAGCGGCCGGGCCGGAGCGTCGCCGATGCGCTCGATCTCGAACAGCGGCAGCGAGGCCACTGCCTTGCCCTGCGGATGCTCCGCCCATTCGGGCGGCGAGCGCAGCATGGTAGCGACGAGCTTGGCCTCGGCCGCCGCGCTCTCGAACTTCTCGCCCTCCCACTTGGCGAGCGCCGCCTGCACGGCCTCGCGATCGTAGGCGCAGCCCAGCAGAGCCAGGATGCCGTCGCGGTGGTGGGGAAAGTTCGTATGCAGGCGCACCTGGCGCCCGTCGCCGGTGCGATAGATGCCGGCGATCTTGTCCCAGCTGGGCCCCGGCGGCTTGCCGTCGAGCCGCATATGCCGCTCGCTGCGGAACTCGACGGCGGCGTGGCGCATGTCGACCGCCACAGCCTGGGCGCGCCCCGTGCGGCGCTGCCAGATCTCGGCCGCGGCGAGCCCGGCCGCCGCGATCGTCGCCTGCGCTGCGGCGCCGACGCGGAAGGAGGAGGGCAGGGCGGGCTCGCTGCCGGTCAGGGCAACCCGCGTCAAGGCCTCCGGCGCACCGCCCGCAGCGCGCCACAGGCTGGCAAGGATCTCCGCGGGTGACGGGTCGACGTGTGAGGAGCTGGACATGGCCTTATACCACCGCGTCAGGTTGGACTCGCCCGGCCCCAGCATCATGTCACACGCTCCAACCCCGTGCTGAGCCCGTTGTATTGTACGGAGACATGGTGGACAGGCGTACGAGGACATGGTGGACGGGTTGATGGCAAGCCTTTTTGCCTCCACTGCCTGCAGCGGATCGCGTCGAGCCATCCTCCCGGAGCCGC
>Ga0070741_10001017_pt1 | contig 91485 bp, 64 predicted proteins | sample Coa_R1_4_FD_66440 | JGI IMG/M metagenome (GOLD analysis project Ga0070741, IMG submission 66440) | Surface soil microbial communities from Centralia Pennsylvania, which are recovering from an underground coalmine fire - Coalmine... | ecosystem: Environmental > Terrestrial > Soil > Unclassified ...
AATTCCTGGGGATCATCTACCGGACGCTGAAGAACAACTGGGTGTTCGCTGATTTCCCCAACTTTGTCCTCGCCGAGGACTGAAAACCTTCACCTCGGAGTAGACATTCATCATAGGAGTCAGGAATGAAGTTCATTCGATGTTCCAACACCGTCGGCGGCACCGGCGCCCTGCTGCGTTTGATACTGTGCGCCGCCGCAATGCTTCTCGCCGCGCCGCCTTCTTTAGCGCAGGAGAATACCGGCAGCATCTCCGGCACGGTCAGGGATGAGACCGGCGCGGCGATTCCGGGCGCGAAGGTCACGGCCTCGAGCCCGACGCTCGTGCGCTCGCTCGAAGTCGCTTCCGACAAAGAAGGTGTCTACCGATTCCCCAAACTGCCCGTCGGCACCTACACCGTCGCGGTGGAACAGGGCGGGTTCAAGACCTCAAGGCGGGAGGGCGTTGAATTGCGGCTGGGTGATGAGCTGAAGCTCGACGTGACGATGGCGGCGGGGAACGTCTCTGAGACCGTCGTCGTTTCGGCCAGCGCCGAGGCGATTGACGTGACGAGCAGCCGGACGGCGACCAGTCTCAACGAGAAATTCATTGACCAGACGCCAAAAGGGCGCACCTTCAATTCGCTGCTGCAGGTCGCGCCGGGCGTGATCTTCGACCCGCTCGCGGGCAGCGCGGCGGGCGGATCGAGCGGCGGCGGCATGGGGATGGCGGCCGGGGGCGCCCCGACCGTGACGACCGGCACGAACGGGAACAACCCGGGCGGCGGCACGGGCGGCTTCTCGGTCAACGGCGCGAGCGGCTCCGAAAACATCTTCATCGTGGACGGCGTGGACGTCTCGAACATCCGCAACGGCGCGCTCGGCCGCGAGAGCGCGATTCCGTTCGAGTTCGTCCGCGAGGTGCAGATCAAGACCGGCGGGCTCGAAGCCGAATACGGCGGCGCGCTGGGCGGCGTCATCAACGTGACGACCCGGAGCGGCGGGAATGACTTTCACGGCGACGCGCTGCTGCAACTCAACACGGCGGCCCTGAATTCGGCGCCGCGTGGGTTCTGGCGCCTGAAACCGAGCGACAACTCGAAGGCCGAATTCTTCCGGCAGAAGGAAGACGATTACCGTGAATTCTTCCCCGGCTTCTCGCTCGGCGGCCCCGTCATCAAAGACCGCCTGAATTTCTTCGGCGGCTACTACCCGTCGGTCTCGCGCTTCGAGCGCTCGCTCGACTACAGCAACGGCGCGCGCACGACGACGACGCGCGTACTCAGGCATCAGGCCCTCGCGCGGCTCGATTACGCGCCGACGCAGAAGATTCAGGTCAACACCTCCTTCCTCTGGCACCCGATTCGCGTCTCGGGGCTGCTGCTCGGCATTGACCCGGCCGTGGCGCAGCCGAACACGAACGTCGCGGCGCAGGGCGGTTACGTGCCGGCGAACGGCTATACGGCGTCATTCACCTACACGCCGACCGGGAACCTGATCCTGTCAGCGCGGTACGGCTACAAGTACGTGAACGACAAGGGCGCGACCTACGGCATCCCGACCGTCCCGTTCGTCCAGTATCAGCGCGCGACCTCGGGCTCGACCTACACCGGACTGCCCGTGCCGTCGCAATTCGCCGGGGTCGCCGGCTTCAACACGACGACCAACACCTTCACGGTCGAGAAAGACACCCTGACGCGGCACAACGTCTACCTCGATGCCGCATACATCACACGACTCTTTGACCGGCAGCACAGCTTCAAGGCCGGGTATTCGCTCAATCGCATGGCGAATGCGATTCGTGATGATTTCCCCGACGGCAGCTTCCAGATCTTCTGGGGCGAAGGCTTCACGCGCGGCAGCATCCAGAACGCGCGCGGCGATTACGGCTACTACGTCTGGCAGGACGGCATCCGCCACAACGCCAGCGCGACGGGGCGCAACCAGGGCTTCTACATTCAGGACGCCTGGCAGGTGACGCGGCGCCTCACGCTCAACCTGGGCGTGCGGTTCGAGAACGAGTTCCTGCCGCCGTACACGAAGGAGGTCAACGGCGTCAGGATTGCCAACCCGATCAGCTTCGGCTGGGGCGACAAGGTCGCGCCGCGCCTCGGCGGCGCGTGGGATGTCTTCGGCGACGGGCGCTGGAAGCTGAGTGCGAGCTACGGCCAGTTCTACGACACGATGAAGTACGAACTGGCGCGCAGTTCCTTCGGCGGCGATTACTGGCACAGCCGCGTCTACAAGCTCGACAACCCCGACATCACGAAACTCAACAAGCGGGCGCCGAGCGCGCTTGGAAGCCTGATTATTGACATTGACAACCGCACGATCCCGATCAATTCGCGCGGCGAGCTGGAAGGCATTGACCCGGACATCGAGCCGATGAGCCAGCGCCAGTGGGTGGTCTCGTCCGAGCATCGCCTGCCCGGCAACCTCGTCTTCACCCTGCGTTACCTGCACCAGCGGCTCGTCCGCGGCATCGAAGACATCGGCTCCTACGACGCGAACGAGAACGAAGTCTATGTGATCGGCAACCCCGGCTTCGGCCAGGCGAGTGATAAGGCGAAAACACCGCTCGGCGAGCCCTTCACGCCCAAAGCACGGCGCGATTATGACGGCGTCGAACTGCGCTTCGATCAGCGGTTCGGCTCGGGGCGGCTGCGCAACCTGAGTTACTTCGGCTCGTACACCTGGAGCCGGCTTTACGGCAACTGGTCGGGCCTCGCGGATTCCAACGCGCTCGGCCGCTCGCAGCCGAACGTGAGCCGCGCCTTCGACCTGCCGCAGGGCAACTTCGACGCGAACGGAAAGAACGTCTTCGGCCTGCTCGCCACTGACCGCCCGCACACGTTCAAATTGTTCGGCAGTTACCAGCTCGAGTGGCGCGGCGGCTCGACCGACTTCGGACTCGCGCAGCTGGCTTACAGCGGGACGCCGATCAGTTCGACGGTGAGTTACGGCGTGCCCTTCTTCTTCCGCGGGCGCGGCGACCTGGGGCGCACGCCGGCGCTCGTGCAGACCGACCTGCTGCTCGCACACACGATCAGCCTCTCGGAGCGAGTCAAGGCGCGGGTTGATATGAACGTCACCAACCTCTTCAATCAGGGCGCGGTGACCAACTACAACACGGCGATCAACCGCAACGGCAACCTCCCGATCACGGACGCGCAATTCTTCCGCGGGATCAACGTGGAGGCGCTGCTCAAGCCCGCCGACAGCAGCACCCCGCCGGCACGCAGCCCCATCTACGGGCTGCCGCTGTCCTATCAGGGCATCCGCGAAATTCGCCTGGGCTTTCGATTGACGTTCTAAATCGAAGCCGTAAAAAGGGACGGATGTTCACCACCGCAGGGCGCGGAGGTTCACAGAGGGGCAGAATGTTTATAAGCCGCTGTGAACCTCCGCGCCCTCTGGGGTGAATCTTCCGGGCTGGTGTGCGGTCAGCCCTTGCAGAGTGGCGCGGGAAGAGGAAGAATCGCCGGGGGCCGCACGGCCCAATCAAAGAAAGGAACAGTTGATCAACCACACCCATGCCAGAATCGGCCCGGCACAATCGCATCCTGACCCCGCGCCCATACCTTTCCTGGAGCCAGATGAACCTGTTCGAGCGCGACCCGGACGCTTACGTCGCGCAGTACATCTACGGCGCGGGCGAGCGCACGAGTACGGCGATGGACTTCGGCAAGCGAATCGCCGGCGGCCTGGAGGCCCGCGCGACTGAGGACGCCGGGATCGAACGCCTGCGGAACCTCCTGCCGACGTTCCCGAAGAAGGAGTACGAGATCAGAGCCGGGTATTCCGGCGTGCCGCTGCTGGCCAGGCTCGATCTGTTCAGCCCGTGGAGGGTTCACATCGGCGAACTCAAGACCGGGCAGTACCCGTGGACGCAGAGCCGCGTCAATGAACACGGGCAGCTCAGGTTCTACGCGCTGGCGGCCTGGCTCAAATACAGGCGGGTTCCCAAAGTGGAACTGTACTGGGCGCCGACAGAGTGGCATGACAACAGGCTGCGCCTGACCGGGGAGGTCAGGACATTCCGGGCCGAGCTTACTACAGAGGACCTCCTCAGCTTCGGCGCGCGGCTTCGCGGAGTCTGGGAAGCCATCCAAAAAATCTCAAACGAACATTACTCAAAAAATCTGACTGAAGCGCGCGGGCAGCGCTGAATCAGGCTGGACTGTTACTCGCCCACCATTCGCCGCGCAGGAATGCCAGTGCGGTCCCGGCGAAACGGCCGGTCGGCTCGCCGCTCCCCGTATACTCGCCGAAGATGGGGCCATGGCCGCCGTTCGGAATTACCCAGAGGTACGAGCGCGGGATCGCGGCGTACATTTCCATCGCCAGGCTGACCGGGTATAACGGATCGCGATCACCATGCACGATCAGGGTGCGGGCGGTGATGGTTGAGAGGTAAGGGGGCGTGAAATTCATATCATCGTAGCTGTCCTTGAAGGCATTCGTCATGCTCCACAGCGCGCGGATCTGCTCATCGCCATGCTTATGCCACTGGCGCATGCGCTGCCACTCTTCCTCAGTCTGGTTGTCAGGAGTGATCTCGCTCATGGCGGCGCGCGCCTGTTCGGGAAAATACGGCGTCGCGCTGACCAGCACCATGGCCTCGACCCGGTCCGGCTGTTGAGTCGCCACGTGAAGGAGAGTCTTGGCCCCAAGGCTCATGCCAATCGCCTTGAACCGCTTGATGCCAAGGCCGTCGAGCAGCGCGAAGACGTCGAGGGCGGATTGCCGGAACGTGAACTTCATCGAGGGGTTGGTTGACCGCCCGTGGCCGCGCAGGTCCGGGATCACGAGCCGGCAGCCTTCCGGCGGGGATTTGAAAATCAGCTCCCAGTTGGCGCCCACCCCGGTCCCGCCGTGCAGCAGGAGGAGCGGCTCGCCTTCTCCGCGAATTTCGTAATACATCTCGATGTCGTTGACGGGCATCGTCTGCCCCGCAGCCGATGGTGTTTCCATCTCGTTTCCTCCCGAGTCACAAGGTGAAAAAAGAAAACCGCCCACGCGATTTGCTCGCGTGGGCGGTTTGTTTCTCGACTGGCAAAATATAACACCGGCCCGTCTTCAGCGTCAACGATGAGTGGCTCGTGCAGAAATGACCTGAAGGGCGCTGTCTGAGCTATGACCCGATCCGGATGTTTTACAGCCTGTCCGCCAGTGAGTTGCCCCTTCACTTGCGAAATGTGCTGTAGACGAAATCGCGACCTTTCTGACTCTGACGTGAATGGCAGTTGTAGCAGGCGACCCTGGCCTGTGCGGTCAGGCCTCGCTCCGTCTGGCTGTCGCCCAGGAATCGCTCAAACGCCCAGCCCCCGGTCTCGGCAAATCGCCGGCTGTCTTTTTCCATCACGTCAATCAGCCGCCGCGGCCCTTCGGTCGTCGTCCCCTCTTTCTCCCGGATTTCAAACAGGTCAATGACGATCACTGAGCCGTCGGGAAACCGGCCGGTGCGATACCCTTCCATCGCCTTCTCATTCGCATACAGGTGGCGGAGCCCTCCGTAACTTTCATACATAGGGCTTTTGGGGCCGACGAGGACACTCTTGACATGCACCCATTGGCGATACCCCGCAGGGTAAGCCACTGTACTGCCGGGCGCGGCGCGCAGGTTGAGCGCCCCGGCCAGCGTGGTGAGTGCAACAAACACGATCAGAGTCGTTCTTTTTGTCATCGCGGTTTACGCTCCTTCCCGGTTGTCTGATCCGGTTCTGATCTTCAACTGGCTCTGGCAGACCATCGCGCGAAAAGCGCGACCGGCAGGCCGACGCAGAAGATGTGGACCACTATGCTCCTCAGGAAGCCTGTGAGCGAGAACGGGAGTGCCTGGGCGGCCGAGAGCGGAATCACGATGCGGCTCATCACCAGCTGGACTGCTATCCCGTAAAGTGCCCCCCAGACGACCGCCTGCCGGATGAGTATCGGGAGTCTGAGACTCGCGAAGTAATAGATCGTCGCCACAATGGACGCGATCAGAAAGTGGAGCAGTACGCCGAGCAGCACTGTCCATGACCCATGGTTGAAAGAGTCGGGCCCGAGCAGCCCGCTGGCGATATACTGGAAGACACGACCCGGGCTCGTCCCCCTCAGGCTGGCGATGATCGTGGCGGCCAGGCCGTCGAGTACCCCGACCGTCAGGCCGCCAAAAAGGATCGTGTAGAGGGCGCGGGGCCGCGCGGGGGAAAATGCTTCATTAGCGGCGGGGGCGAATGTGTTGTCAATCATGATTTTTCTCCTGATGATGCGATAAACTTCACAGACAGATTCGGCCGGTGGCACCGGATTCATTCGATACCACAGCAGACTTTCGACGGAACGCAGTCAATTTGTCCTGAAGAAGCTGTTATTAATGCCTTAGGATTTGCCGAGAGGTCTCCTCTATGTCCATTTCCAGACAAGCACATCTCCTTTACGAGTTCGGCCCTTTTCAGGTTGACCTCGCCAACCGCCTCCTGCTGCGCGACGGCCAGCCCGTCCCGCTGGCGCCCAAGGTACTCGACGCGCTCTTCATCCTGATTGAGAACCAGGGGCACATTCTGGAGAAGGAAGAGTTGATGAACCGGCTCTGGCCCGACTGCTTCGTCGAGGAGGGCAACCTGACGCAGATCATCTTCCAGTTGCGGAAGGCCCTCGGCGAGAGCGCGTCCAGACAGCAGTACATCGAAACCATCCCGAGGCGCGGCTACCGCTTCATCGCGGGCGTCAGAATGATGAATGGAGTGATCGGTCAGGGACTCGCCCAGCCCGTCGGAAACGGGCAGGCCAACGGGGAAAAGGAGGCCACAAACGGCGAAGAAATTTTCGTGAATGACAGGGATGAGGTGATGGCCATCGGGCAGGAGATCGTCAGTCCTGCTGCCATCGCCCCTCATCCGGTCGGGGTCACGCTGGCCCGGAATGACCAGCCCGGGATCAACTCCCGCAGGTCAAGGCTGGTGATTGCGGCGGCCCTCCTGCTTGTAGTTGCCGGCGCACTCGGTCTGGCTCGCTATCTGCAATGGGCGCCGCTCGCGGGCGGGCGGGCCGTCCACTTCGAGAAGATGCAGATCAGGAAGCTGACCTCCTCGGGGAAGGCCGGGCGTCCGGCCCTCTCGCCCGACGGGAATTACGTGGCTTACGTGGTTGACGAGGCCGGGCGGCAGAGCATCCACGTGGGGCAGGTGAACTCGACGAGCAGCGCGCAGGTGGTCCCGCCCGCCGAAGTGGATTACCCGGGGCTGACCTTCTCGCCCGACGGCGGCTTCTTATACTACCTGGCCGATGAAAAGGACGCGCAGCACGGCACGCTTTACATGGTCCCGGTTCTTGGCGGCACTCCCCGGAAGGTCCTCGAACAGGTAGACAGCCCCGTCACATTTTCGCCCGACGGCAGGCAGTTCGCCTTCGTGCGGAGGAACGTCGAACAGAAGCAGACTTTCCTGATGACGGCGAATGCGGACGGGAGCGGGGAACGGCAGCTGGCCGCGCGCCGGATGCCCGACATCTTTTCCATCAAGGGGGCGGCGTGGTCGCCGGACAGTAAAGTCATTGCCGCGACGGCCGGAAAGACCACCCCCGGCGAGTCCTGCATGTATGTTGTCATCGTCAACGCGGCAGACGGAAAAGAGACAAGGCTCGGGTCTCAGACGTGGGCCGCGGTCGGGTCTGTCACCTGGCTGAAGGACGGCAGCGGCTTAGTCGTCACCGCCTGGCATCAGGAATGGCCCGTCTATGCCAATCAGCTCTGGTATCTCTCTTACCCGAAGGGTGAGGTGAGCCGGGTCAGCAAAGACCTGAGCAGCCACGAGCGCGCTGGTATAGCCGCACGTGCGGATGAACTGGTCACGGGGCGGACGGACCGGATTTCACGCCTCTGGGTCGCGCCGAACGGCGACGCCACCCGCGCCCGGCTGATCAGATCAGGGTACGGAGACAACTACAGCGAACAATTCGGCCTCAGCTGGACTCCCGACGGACGGCTGGTCTACGGCTCGCACGCGAGCGGCAATACAGACATCTGGGTGATGGATGCCGACGGCACCAATCAGAAGCAGCTGACTTACGACGCCCGGCGCGAGGTCTTCCCCGTCGTTACTGATGATGGCCGCTATATCGTTTTCGTCTCGAAGATGTCAGGCTCGTCTTACATCTGGCGGATGGATGCCGACGGTCGCAACCTCAGACAGTTGACACATGGCAAAGTGGATGATTCGCCGAGCCTCTCGCCCGACGGGCAATGGGTGGTCTACTCGTCGTATGACGCGTCCGACAGGCAGACGCTGTGGAAAGTTTCAATTGACGGGGGCGAGCCGGTGCAGCTGACCCGCCTGATCGCGAACCGCCCCGTCGTCTCGCCCGACGGTAAGTTGATTGCGTGTCAGTATGACGACGAGCCGGGTAAGCGGATAGTCGTGGCGGTTTTTCCGTTCGACGGCGGCGCCCCCGTCAGAATCTTCAACGAGATGCCGCTGCCGGCCTGGGGGCTGCTGCGATGGACGCCCGACGGGCGCGCGCTGACTTACATCGTCACACGGGACGGCGTATCCAACATCTGGCTCCAGCCGGTTGACGGCGGCCAGCCGAAACAGCTGACAAACTTCATGGAGGATCAGATTTTCCGCCTCGCCTGGTCACGCGACGGCCGCCAGCTGGCTTTTGACCGCGGCGTGACCATCAAAGACGTCATTCTGATCAGCGACTTCAGATAAGAATGCCCCGCCGACTGCCCGCCTGATTATGGGAGTTTCCCGTTGCTCTGCAGCAGTGTGAACGCGAAGAGCGTGTCCCCCGCGCCGACGATCAGGTATTGCCTGCCGTCGAGCAGGTAAGTCATCGGCCCGTTGCTCACCATTGAACCCGTGCGGAAGTGCCACAGGATTTTGCCCGTCGCCGGGTCATAAGCAATCAGATTTCCCGAAGCATCGCCCGTAAAGAGCAGCCTGCCTGCCGTCGTCAGTATCCCCGGCCCCGCATTGCCAAAGCTGCCGCTCTGATACCTGTGGCTCCAGACGATCCGGCCTGTCTGGTAGTCAATCGCCTTCAGGACAGGTTCCGCGAACAGGCCGCCGCCCGTGCCGCCGTAGCCTTCCGGTTTTTCTTCGGTGTCCGTGAGGTAAGCGACGCTGTAACCTTCGCGCGCGTTGACGTAGAACAACCCCGTGTCAGGGCTGTAGCTCGGCGGCGGCCAGTTGGTGCCACCGCCCGCCGGGATGTTGACGAGCGAGCCGTCCACCTTCGGCTCCTTGTCCGGGTCGGGAATCGGCTGGCCGCGTTCGTCAACGCCTTTCGCCCAGTTGACGCCGACGTAGCCCTTCGAGACCAGGTTTTTGCCGCTCGCGCGATCCAGCACGAAGAACCAGCCGTTGCGGGCCGCCTGCGCGAGCATCCGGCGTGGCTGCCCATTGAATACGCCATCAAACAGCACGGGCGTTTCCGTGTTGTCCCAGTCGTGCGTGTCGTGCGGCGAGACCTGGAAGTACCAGACCAGCTTTCCGGTGTCAGGGTTGAGCGCCACAATCGAGCAGGTGTAAAGATTGCCCCCCTTGCGCCCCTGCCCGGCGTAAACCGGGTTCGGATTGCCCGTGCCCCAGTAGATCAGATTCAGTTCCGGGTCGTAAGTGCCGGGCATCCACGGCATGCCGCCGCCGTGTTCCATCGCGTCCTTGTTGGGCCACGTGTCCGCGCCCGCTTCGCCCGGTCGCGGCGTCGTGTTCCAGCGCCATTGGAGCGCGCCGGTTTCCGGATCGTAGGAATCCAGGTAACCCGGCACGTCCATCGCGTCGCCGCCGACGCCGACGATGACATGATTTTTGACGACCAGCGGCGCAGTCGTGGTGAAGTACTGCCGCTTCTCGTCGGCAATCTCCTTGCGCCATCGCTCCTTCCCGGTCCTCGCGTCGAGTGAAATGAGCCAGCCGTCCGGCCCCATAAAATAGAGCCAGTTGCCATACATCCCGACGCCGCGCTGGCCGACCAGGTGGCCGCCCTTGTCCTTCCAGACGTAATGCCACAGCTCATCGCCCGTGCGCGCGTCCACCGCCCAAACGTGGTCGGGGACGGTGAAGTAGAGTACACCACCCACGAGCAGCGGCGTGGATTTTATTTCCGGATTACCGACGCCGCGCTGCGGGCCGGCGTTTGCGCGAAACATCCACTTCACCGCCAGCGAACCGATGTTCGTGGCGTTGATCTGCGCGAGCGCGCTGTAGCGCCGGCCCGAATAGTCGCCGTTAAAAGTCGGCCAGACATCCGGCGGCTGGTTGAAGAGTGTGAGCGTCCCGGCATCCAGCCCCTGCCCGTAAAGCGGACTGGCGATGAGCGCCGCCATGAGCGTCAGGAGTAGTCGGAGATAGAGCCAGTTCTTTTTCATTTCAGTGTCCCATCAGACGCCGGTGCGCCGTCGCCGCAATGTCGGGCCGCTATCCCGCAATGCCTGAGACAAAGACGCCCCTCGATCCGCCTACTTCCTGATATAGAACTGATCGAGGAACTGATAGCGCGCCCGCACCTTCTCAGGTTCGGCGCGGGTGTTGACATCAATGATCAGGCGCTGTCCCGTGTCGAACCTCGGCCAGTTCGGCAGCCCTGCGCCGTTCGGGTTGCCGGTTTTGATGAAGTTGGCGAAATACTCCTGCATGACCTTCGAGACCTTGTAATCGTCCGGCGTCCAGGCATAGACCTTGTTCGAGTCCAGATTACCCATGGCGTACTCGATCTCGGCGGAATGCACCGCGCCGCGTGGCCTGGGCCGCTGATTGGCCGCCGCAGCCGCCGGCCCGGTCACGACACCGCCCGCGAGTCCCGCGGCAGCGTTCCCCATCTCCGCACGCATCGGCGGGCGCGGGCGGGCATAGAGATAGTAATAAGTCGGCTTGCCGCCGGTCCTCGCGGCCAGATCCACCCACTTCCAGGTGCTGTAGGCGATGAAGCGGTCGCTGGCCAGTTCCTGAGCCGCGTCCATCACCTCGGTCTCGGTCGAAGCGGGGTAGAGTTTGAAGACTTCGTCGGCCTTGTCACTGTAGAGCCGCTCAAGCGCCTTGCGGTAATTCTCCACCGTCGGCGCCGCCCGCCCGAGGATGCCGAAGTAACCCGACTCCTCCGAGTTCGAGCCGGCCAGCAAAGGGACGTGAGCCTGTTCGCCGGCGGCGTAAATTTCCACCGGAGATTTCGGGAAGAAATAGCCGTCAACGGTCGGCGCGAAGCGCGGGGTGCCGGGTTTGGCCGTCGCTTCAAGCAGTTGCTCGGCAGACATCGAGCGGAGCGCGGCCAGCGAGTCTGCCCCGACACCGGTCGCGAATTTCACCCCGTTCTGCTCCCCGTCGGTGAGTGGAACGGCTGAGAGTGCGGAGATAATTGACCCGCTCTCGCCGATCGCGCCGGCGATCAAATCCTTCGACAGGGGCGAGGCCATCTGCGCGCTGACCGCGATTGACCCGGCCGACTCCCCGGCAATCGTCACCTTCTTCGGATCGCCGCCGAAGGCCGCGATGTTCTGCTGCACCCAGCGCAGGGCCGCATTCTGATCGAGCAGGGCGTAATTGCCGGAGGCGTGGCGAGGGGACTCCTTCGTCAGTTCGGGATGGGCGAAGAAGCCGAACACGCTGAGACGGTAGTTCACCGTCACGGCCACAATGCCTTTGCGCGCCATGCCCTCGCCGTCGTAGCGCGGCTCGGAGCCGTCGCCGGCCATAAATCCGCCGCCGAAGAAGTAGACCAGCACGGGCAGCCGCCCGTTGCCCGACCTGGCGGGGGCCCAGACGTTGAGGTAGAGGCAGTCCTCGCTCATCCCGTTCGACCGGAAGTTCATATCGCCGAAGATGGGCCGCTGCAGGCAGCGCGGGCCGAATCGGTCTGCCTTGCGCACGCCCTGCCAGTCCCTCGCCGGCTGCGGCGGCTTCCACCGCAAATCTCCGACCGGCGGCTGGGCGAACGGGATGCCTTTGAAGGTGCGAATCGCGGAACCCTGTTCCGCGGCCCCTTCGACCACGCCGTTGGCAGTCCTGACGCGGTCCTGGGCGAAGGCGCCCCCGGCCAGAGCGGTCGCGAGCATGACAACAGTGAGAAGGTTACTGCGGGTTGTCGGATTCATCTGAACGGCCCCTTTCAGTTTCATAATGCGGTAGGATGAATAACCTGGATCGCGCGGTCAGCGTCATCTGTTGCGGCAGTGTTTCTCAACCCCTCTCCTGCCAGCCCGTCTGGCGAATCAGTTACTTAAGCGTCACCAGATAAGCCGTCAGATTGTGCATGATCTCATCGGTATACCTGTCGAGCAGTTCCCGATGCGCCTTGAGAGGGTCGGCGATTTCAACCCTGATGCTGCCGGTTTCGAGCGACCATGAGTGGAAGTTGCCCGCTTCGTCGTAGAGTGAAATGCTGAAATCATCGAGCCGCCTGATCGTGCCCGTCACCTTCTGTCCGTCAGGCAGCGTGACGGTGGCCTTTCCTGCCCGCGTCGGTGCGCCGAAGCCGCCACCGCCCGGCCACAGAAATCTGTTCTGCACCTGGTCGGGTGGGTACCGGCTTCCGATCTTCGCGAGATCGCCCGTGACCGAATGACAGGTATTGCACCTGCCTTCGCCATTGAACCAGGCTTCGCCCTTTTTCGCGTCCCCGCTGACGACGTTCAGGCGTTTGTACAGGCCGCGATTCGCCGCCAGTTCGACCTGCAGGTGCAGGAACTGCGCGATGTCGTAAGTCTGCGACTCGGTCAGATTGGGATAGGCAGGCATCCCTTTTTCAGGACGTCCCTTGAGCAGGAACGGGCCGATCAGCTCGCCCCGCTCGTCGTGCAGCACCATCACCGAACGAATCAGGTTCGGGCCCTCCGCGCCTCTGGCCTTCTCGCCGTGACAGAAGGCGCAACTGGACGCGTAAAGCTTCTGCCCGCGCTCCGCGGCGACGGGATCGGGCGGCGGTCCGAGCCCCAGGAATTCACGGATATTGCCGCCGCGTCTGCCGCCCTGCGCGGGCGGCGGGTCCTGCGCGCTGAGCTGCGTGATCGCCGCCGCGAGCAGCAACAGCGCCAGGGCGAGCAGACGAAATTTTGTGGCGCGAGACATAACAGCCTCCGTGATCCCCGGGAAAGAACCGGCTCGCAGCTTCTTTAACTCAAGACTCATGAGATTGGGACAGCTGCCGGTACAGTACCGCGAGCCTCGGGCGAGCGGAAACCATCACAAGGTCATTCCCCCGAAGGCTCCGTCGCCCGAGGCTCGCGGCACTGTACCAATGTCGCGTGGCCTGATTTAACTCAGCACGTAATTCCGCTCCACCGCCGGGTCGAAGGTAATGCGCTTCTTCTGCAGATAAGCAATCTTGCCGAGGTTGGAGGCGAGCGCCGAGCGGTGGCCGCTGACCACGTCGGAGTTCGGCGTCTTGCGCGACTTGACGCAGGCGACGAAGTTGCGGACGTGTTCGGTTTCGAGCGCCATCGGGGCCTTGCCCGTAACCGGCTCGGCCGGCTTCTGGCCGCGCCGAAACGCCTCGCGGAATGTGTACCCGCCGCGGTCAATGTACAAGCTGCCGCCTGTCCCCATGAACTCAATTGCCGCCCCGCGCGCGCCCGGCACGAGCGTCGCATCGAAGGTCGCCATCCACTCCTTCGGGTATTCGAGCTGGATCGAGATCGTGTCGGGCGCGGTGCGCCCGTCCTTGTAATTGTAGACGCCACCCGCCGCCGTCGCCGATATCGGCAGGTCATCGTTCACAAACCAGTGCACCACGTCAATCCAGTGCGTGAAGAGGTCGGTGATCTGGCCGCCGCCGAAATCGAAATAGGCGCGCCAGTTGTAAAACTGGTGCGCGTTGAAGGGCCGGTACCTGGCGCTGCCCAGCCACTTCTTCCAGTCGAGCCCGGCGGGCTGCTCGGTGAAGTTCGGCTTGCGCAGGTGGTAACCGTTGCCGTGCCAGTACGTGCGGACGAAGGCGACCTTGCCGATTTTGCCGTTGTCGAAAAATTCGCGCTTCGCTTCGGCGTAATGCGTGCCGCTGCGCTGCTGCAGTCCGACCTGCAGGATGGTTTTGTTGGCTTTGACGGCCTCGATGATTTTGTGGCCTTCCTGCCACGACCAGGTGAGTGGCTTCTCGACATAAACGGACTTGCCCGCGTTGCAGCCGTCCACGGCCATCTGCATGTGCCAGTGGTCGGGCGTGGCGATCAGCACGGCGTCCACGTCTTTGGAGGCGAGCAAATCTTTGTACTCGCCGTATGTCTTCGCCTTGCCATCGGTCTTCGCCCTGGCCTCGTTCATGGCTTTCTCGTATACGTCGCAGACGGCGACGACCTCGACATCCGGCTCCTTCATAAAGAAGGCCATCACGTCCGAGCCGCGGTTGCCCGTGCCGATGACGCCCAGGCGCACGCGGTCGTTCGCGCCCAGCACCTTGTTCCAGCTTGCGGCAGAGAGCGTGAGCCCCGTCCCGACGACGCCGCGCGTCGAGTTGGTGATGAAATCACGCCTCGTTTTATTTTCGACTGACATACTTTTTCTCCTTTATAAATTAGTGCGGTCAGGGGCCAGCAGTTCTGTCTTCAGGTCGGACGGAACCACAACCGCGGCTTCATGTTTTTCCTGATCATTGCTTTCTGACTTCGTTCGCTCCGCCCGGCTTTCTGTTCGGCGCGCCGGCCGGCGCGGCATCCAGCCCGTTCAGACCGTTCCTGTAGTTCGGGTCCATCGCCGCGATGTCCGTGCGATAGCTGACGGCGTTAGCCGTCGGGAAATTGGCGGGGACTTTCTGCGTCACCCTGCCGGTCGCGGCCCATTCCGTCCCGCGCTGAAAGGTCGTGATGAAACCGACGCAGCTCAGCGCGACAATGTCATGCCCGAGCGCGGTGTGGAAGATGCGCCCCTTACCGTAACTGAGCGCCATCAGCATCGGCTCGTCGCGGCCGGTTCCCCTGTTGCTCGGATCTGAATAAGCCGTCGCCAGCACGGTCATATTCTTCCCCGGCCCGCGTAACCTCGCGTAGAGTTCATCACCCTGGTGCATCCAGACCTGAGGCAGCCCCTTCGTGATGGGGTGGCCGGCGTCACGCACCGTCATCTGGTAAGGCGTGCGCGCGCCGTGGCTGCCCGCCGGCCCGGGTGAATCATCCGAGACCAGTTTGCCATCCTTGTAATACCAGAACGGGCCGGCCTTCTCGGTTCGGCCGCGCCAGCCCCCGACACCAATCATCTCGTTGAATGCCTGCCAGCCTGAGAACGCATTATCGGCGGCATGAACGGTGACCAGCCCGCCGCCGTTTTTGATGTATTGCTCGAAGGCGGCCTTCAACTCCGCGGGCCAGCGCTCGTCGGGGGCGTCATAGTTGAAGACCACGACCTGATATTTGCCGAACTCCGGTTTGAAGCTGCTGAAATCGCCGCCGGCCGGTGGCGCGGTCACCACATCCACCTGGAACAGACCGGTCTCCTCAAGCTGCTTCTTCAGCACGGGCGTAATCAGCTGCCATTTGTGATACGGCCCGCCACTCTCCCCATCGAGCAGCATCACGCGAATCGGCGTCACCGCCCGCGCCGGATGCGCAAAGAGGAGGGTCGCGCCACAGAGGATCATGAAGATGAAGTTTCGCATTGCCTGGATTCTCCCGTCTGAAATTACAGGCCCGGTCTGGGCGGTTTGACCGGCTCCCACGCGACCACGCCGGTACGCTTCACCTGGCGGCGGAACAGTTTGCCGCCCTGTGTGACGTAAAGCCAGTTGCGCTCCGGGCCGCCGAAGGCGATGTCTGAGATCGGAGTCGTTCCGAACTCGGGTTTGTTCAGCAGCTGCGCGCAGCGCCCGATCTGTTCGCACACCTGAATGCCGAGCGTGCTGGCCGCATATAAGTGGCCAATCGAATCCACCGTCAACCCCCTGACGCCGCTCATCCACGAGGTTTCGGGCATCTCAAGGCGGTGGAACGGCTCGCCGTTGACGAGTGAGCCGTCGGCCGCGATCTGAAAGTTCCACGTGAATCGGGTCTGCCCGTCGGCCACGTCGAGCAGTGACTGATCGGGCGAGAGCGTGAGCGCCGTCGGGAGCTGAATGCCGTCGCAGTTCGTGACGACGCGCCCGTGCCCTTTCGCGTCAATGAAGTTTACCGCCCTGCGCGCCGTATCAACAAAATAGATTTCACCCTTCGCAGTCAGCACCAGGTCATTGGCCTCGACATTCTGAGCGATCACTTTTTCATCACCACCCGGGCCGTAAGAGACGATCCGCTTGCGCGCGAGTTGCGCGGCATAGAGGCGCCCGTCCGGCCCGAAGCGCAGTGCCTTTGCGCCGGCAGTGTTCTCCTTGAAGAGTGTGGCCCTGCCGTCCGCGCCCGATTTGTATATCCGGTTGCTCGCCGGGTCGGCGAAAAAAACATTGCCCTCTTTATCAGCGGCAGGGCTGGCGGCGGATTGATACGTTTCGCCGACCTGCTCCCACGGCTTATCGAGCGAGACAATCGCGAAGACCGCGCCACGTGGGCCGCCCGGCGGCGGGGCGGGGCGATTGCCACCCGCCCCGGATGCCTGTCCGGCGGCGCCCGGCGGTCTGGTCCCGGCGAAGGCCGGGGGCGCGGGTTCGCGCACGGTGATGGGCTTCGGATACTCGCGCCACAACCAGCGCAGCGCTTCGGGCATGATCGCCGCGCCGTGCTTCATGTTATGTCCCTCTTCGCCGACCACCAGTTTCACGTCATAACCGGCGAATTCGAGTGACGCGGCCATGCTCTCGTTCTGCTGAATCCATTTCCCGGCATAACTGTTCAGGTCGTTCCTGCCGTCCTGCATGAAAATCCGAATCGGCTTCGGCTCAGTCCTGCGGATGCGGGCGGGCAGAGTATCGGCGCCGCGGAAATTCACAAAGCTGCCGATGAATGTCAGCACGCGCCGGAATTGATCGGGCCGCTCCCACGCGGCCATAAACGCGCCCACGGCCCCGGTACTCACGCCCGCAATCGCGTGGTCGTTCGGGTCTTTCGACAGGTTGTATTTCCCGGCGACTTCGGGGATCAGCTCTTCGATCAGGAAACGCCCGTAGCGGTCATCGAGCGAGTCATACTCGAAGATGCGGTTGTACCGATTCTGCTGGCTCTCACTGACGACCGGCAGCACGCCGGGGTCAACGAAAATTCCGATGAGCGGCGGCAGGTCGCCCTTCGCGATCAGGTTATCGAAAACGACATGAACGCGCGTGCTGTCGTTCAGGAATCCGCTGCCGTCCAGAAAGATCATCAACGGCGCCGGCCGGCCGGCATCATACTGCGCCGGGACGTAGAGCGCATAATCGTGCGGCGTGCCGGGGTAAATCCTGCCGGGCGCGAGCCTGTATTTCGTGACGGTTCCTTTCGGAACTCCGGCCTGCGGCTGGGAGTCAGGGCCGAGCGGGTAACTCGCCGGGTCCTGCAGCAACCCCGCCGCAAAGAAGATTACCAGCAGAAGTGTCTTCATGGGTGTACTGTGACGGAAGGGATTTTGCCGGAAGGTCCGAAAGTCCTTCGGCGCATCAGGCGGACGCAGCCGCAACACATAATTTCTTCCCTGGGAGCGCGAGCGTCTCGCTCGCCAGACTGGCGCGCAAGGCACTTTGAAATCCGCTCAGGCTTTGCCCGGCAGCCTGGCGAGCGAGACGCTCGCGCTCCCAGGCGTAAAGCCGCGCCGATTTGTTTACAGCAACCATAGTTCTTCTGAACGAGAGCCCTTACCGCTTTGTCCGCGTCTTCGGCTTTGCCCCCGACTTGACGATGAGTTCGGTGAGCAGTTCCACGGCCTGATCGAGCGGCAGAATGTCGGCGATATCAATCGGAGTCCGGCCGTTCGCGTTGCGCTCGTCGAGCGGTGCGCCCTTGTCCGCCAGGAACTGAATCACCTTGCAGATCTCTTTCTGATCCGCGTTCGCGCCGACGCCCGTGACGGCCGAATGGATCACCGTGCCGCCGCTCCCGGTCACCGCCTTCACATCCGGGTCGAGTTCGAAGGCCAGTTTGACGACCTCGACGTTGGTGCTGCCCGCCGCCTGCATCAGCAGCGTGGTGCCGTCCTCGCCCTTGAGCTTCGGGTCGGCGCCGGCCGCGAGCAGCGCCTTCATCACTTCCAGCTGATTCGCCCTGGCGGCTACGTGCAGCGGCGTGATCTCGCCTGCCGGCTGTCGAAATGGGCCGCCCGCGGGGCCGCCGCGCATCAGCGCTTTCGCGTTGCGGGCGTTCGGGTCGGCCCCTTTGGCAAGCAGTTTCCTGACGAGTTCGAGGTCGCCCAGTTGCGCCGCGGTGTGAAGCGGCGTATTGCCGCGCCGGTCGGCGACCTTCACGTCAGCGCCGCCGTCAACCAGAGCGATGGCCGCCGCCGCGCTGCGAAACGCCGCCGCCGCGATCAGCACCGATGAGCCGTCGGGCAGCTTCGTATTCGGGTCGGCGCCGGCCGCGAGCAGGCTTTTGACCGACCGCGCATCATTCTTAATTGCGGCAAAGGTCAGGGGCGTGAAGCCGGTTCTGGAGACGGCCTTCACGTCCGCGCCGTGTTTGATCAGCACCTCAACTGCTTCGGCGTGGCCTTCCGCCGCCGCCCACATGAGCGCCGTCTGGCCCCGCCTGGATTCTGTGGCATTCACATCAGCGCCGCGTTCGATGAGCAGCCTGACGGCCTCGGCGTTGCCGGAATTCGCGGCGAGCATGAGCGCCGTCGTGCCGTCCCAGCGCGCAGCCTTGACGTCCGCGCCGGCCTCGACGAGTTTCTTTACGAGAGCCCCGTTGCCCGTGCCGCAGGCGAGCGTGAGCGGCGTTTCGCCGTACTCATCCGCCGTGTTGACCTTCGCGCCCGCAGCCAGCAGCATCCCCGCCGCTTCCGCGTCATCAAGGTAGATCGCCCAGGCAAGTGCGGTCGCGCCGTCGGGTTGCGCCACGTTCACGTCAGCCCGCGCCTTGATGAGCGCCTTGAGGGCGTGGTGGTCGCGCCTTTTGACCGCATCCAGCAGATCGGGAGCGTCATTCGCCAGAGACGTGGCGGCAATCACGATGATCGCTACGGCGCATTGCAGCAGGAGTCTCGCTCTCATCGGTCTCCTCTTACACGTTAGCGAGGCAATCCAGCTTACCCGTGCTGTCGCCGAACTTCTCGGCCGGCACGCCCGCCTTGTCGAGCATGCTCAGCAACAGATTGTTGAGCGGCGTGTCTTTCGGGTAGACGAGGTGACGATTGCCTTTGACCTGACCCGCGCCGCCGCCCGCCAGGACAATCGGCAGGTCGTGATGCGTGTGCAGGTTGCCGTCGCTGATGCTGCTGCCGTAAAGAATCATTGAATGATCGAGCAGGTTGCCATCGCCGTCGGGCGTCGCCCAGAGCCGTTCGAGCAGGTAAGCGAACATCCGGGCATGCACCTCGTTGATCTTCGTCACTTTGGCGATCTTCTCCGCATCGTTCTGATGGTGCGTCAGGTTGTGGTGCCCGTCGGCGATGCCGATCGAGCGATAGGGGCGGTTGCTGCCCTCGCGCGCCATCATCAGACTGACGACGCGCGTCAGGTCGGTCTGAAACGCCAGCACCTCCAGATCCACGACCATCCTGACGTGATCTTCAAACTCCTCGGGCACGGCTGTCGGGCGCTCCATCACGGGCAGCTTCACTGAAGCGTTCTGCTGCTCGGCCTTTTGAATGCGCCGCTCGATGTCGCGGATGGCTTCCGTGTATTCGTTGAGCTTGGCCCGGTCGCCGGGGCCGAGCGTGCTGCCCAGCCGGTTGAGGCTGCCGGTGACGTAATCGAGGAGGCTCCGCTGTTTATTCAGCAGCGCGAGGCGCGCCGCGGCGTCGGTACTGTCGCCATCGCCAAAGAGTCGTTCGAAAATGGCGCGCGGGTTGTTTTCCACCGGCATCGGCGTCGTCGCGCCGCGCCACGAAACGGTGTTCGTATAAGCGCAACTGTAGCCACTGTCGCAGCCACCCGCGAGTTGGTTCGACTCGATGCCGAGTTCGAGCGAAGCCAGCTGGGTGTACTTGCCGAGTTCCTTCGCGGCGATCTGGTCGGCGGAGATGCCACACTGAATGCTGACTTCACTCTTCTTCGGGTGGATGCCGGTCAGGAACGTCGCGCCTGCGCGCGCGTGGTCGCCGGCGCCGTCACCGAGCGCGCGCCCCTGGACCTGAGCGAGCCCGCTCAACACGAGCAGCCGCTCGCGGAACGGCTCAAGCGGCTTCATCGTGGGCGCGAACTGGAAGTCTGCGCCTTCGGCCGCCGGCCGCCACTTGTCCATGATGATCCCGTTCGGCACGTAGACGAACCCGAGCCGCACGGCCGGCTTCGCGCCCGCCGTCAAAGCAGGTGTCATCGCATCGAGCAACGGCAAAGCCATCGTCACGCCCATCCCGCGCAAAAAGGCGCGGCGCGGCAGCGATTTCTTCATCACGATCATAACGTCGGAGTCCTCCTCATCTGGAAAGGCGTACTGTTGATCACCGCATTGATCAGCGCGGGCAGGCGGTAATTGTCCCGTGCCGCTTCACGCATGATCGCGCGGACGGCGGGCGCGTCAGACGCCTCCAGCCCGCGCCCCAGGGCGTAGGTGAGCAGCTTTTCCGTCACCGTCGTCAGAAACTCGTCCCGGTGCCCGGTGAGCAAAACCTTCTTCAATTCCGCCGGCCCGTTGAATTTCGTCCCGTCCGGCAGTTTGCCCGAAGCGTCAATAATTGTTCCCGCATCCTTCGTCCGCCACTTGCCGATGCCGTCGTAATTTTCGAGCGCAAACCCGATGGGGTCCATCCGCGCGTGGCACGAAGCGCAAACGGCATTGGCGCGGTGTGTCTCCAGTTGTTCGCGCATGCTCAGCAACCGGCCATCCTTGCCGTGCGGCTTCAGGTCGGGCACGTCCGGCGGCGGCGGCGGCGGCGGCGCGCCCAGCAGGTTTTCAAGAATCCACTTGCCCCTCTGCACCACTGACGTCCGATTGGGGTAGGAAGTCACGGTCAGAATACTTCCCTGCCCCAGCAGGCCGCCCCGGTTCGGGTCGGCGAGTGCGACGCGTCGGAACTGCGAGCCGTAGACGCCCGGGATGCCGTAATGCTCGGCCAGCCGCTGATTGAGGAAAGTGTAGTTCGCGTCGAGCAGCTCCAGCACGCTGCGATTCTCGCGCAGGATGCTGTCAAAGAACAGCTCCGTCTCACGCCGGAACGCCTGCCGCAGGCTCTCGTCAAAATTGGGGAACACATCAGGGTCGGGCCTGGTCGTCTCAAGGTTCCTGAGTTGCAGCCACTGCCCGCCGAAGTTGCTGACAAAAGCCTGCGAGCGCGGATCGCCGAGCATGCGGCGCACCTGCTGTGTGACGACCGCCGGGTCTTTGAGCTTTCCGCGCTCGGCCAGATCGAGCAGCTCGTCGTCCGGGATGCTGCTCCATAAAAAGAAGGAGAGCCGCGAGGCAAGCTCGAAATCATTCAGCCGATAGACTGCGCCTGCCCCGGCAGCGCGCGGGTCACGCTCGACGCGGAAAAGGAAGTCCGGCGAGACGAGCAGCGCCTCAATGGCGTTCTGGATGCCGGAGTCAAAATCACCTTCGCGCCGCGCCCGTTCGTAAAAGGCGAGCAGCGGATTCAGATCGGCATCGGTCACCGGGCGCCGGAAAGCGCGGCGGGCGAGCGTCGCGAGAATCCGTTTTGCACACCCCGCTTCTTCTTTTTCCGAGGCGGGACGGCAAACGAAAATTCTGGCGCGGCTCGCCGTCTCACCATGGCCCGTGGCGTTGAACGGCCCGCTGACGGTGACGACATCAATGTTGGTGGTCTCGGGAACTTCAAAGCGCTTGATCCGCGCGCCGTCGATCCGCAAATCCATCGGCAGAATCTGCGCCGCCGCCATGCCCGGCCCGCGACGGAACGTTCCCGGCGACGCCGGTTCAGGCTTGGCGTCTTCGCGCGGGAAGGTCACGCCGACCGTGTGCAGACCCGCCTTCACAGTGAGGCGCATCTCGTATGCCCGGGACGCCTCTCCGGTGTCCCCGTTCGACGGAGTTTTGACGCGGATCAGGTATTCGCCGTCGAGCGCGAAATAGTGCTGAAATGACAAGCCGCCTCTGGAATAGAAAGGCAGGTCGTCACTGACGCGTTCGTTGCGGCCCCCGCGGCGCGGCTGGAATCTCTCTTCCGTCGGTTTGATGGTGGAATCGCCGACGGCCAGACGGCTGACGCGGCGCGCTGCCGACATGTATTTTTCGAGCAGGGCGGGCGAGAGTGAAAGCACCTCGCCGATGTTGTCGAAGCCGTAACCCGAATCATCCACCGGCAGCGACAGGCCCGGTTTGATGTCCACGGCCAGCAGGTCGCGAATCGCGTTGCTGTACTCGGCCCGGTTGAGCCTGTGGACTGACGGCCTGCCCGGATTGGGGTTGGCCAGCGCGGCCCGATCCAGCGCGCCTTCCAGCCAGGCGACGAACGATGAGACGGCGGGCGCGTCAGGATGGGGAAGCTTCGGCGGTGGCATCTGGCCGGTGCGCACCTTGCGCAACACCTTTTCCCAGACGCCCGCGTTGCCGCCGACGTTATTGAAGTCGAGGCCTTCGAGTGAAATGCCGGCCGTCTTCGCCTTCTGGTTGTGACAGCTGACACAGTACTCTTCAATGAGCGCGCGCTGAGCTGAAGTGTCAGTGGCGCTCGCACGCTGAGCCTGCGACGGCGAACCTGTGTAGTAAGCGGCGATGATGCCGGTGATCAGTATGAAGCTTAATTGCAGACGCCTTTTTTTCATCCTGCCTGTATGAATCAATGCCAATGCCAGCAAACCTTTGGGAGCTTGTAGAGTTTATAGCCTGAGTTCCCTGATCTTCAAGCTGTTAGTGATGAATCAGTGCCGCCGGGCCGGCGCGCCGAGCCGAAGCTCCGATGGTGAGCAAGCCAACGGAGTCACGCTGGGCGCGCCGGCCCGGCGGCACTGATCCGTCCTGTGACTCAGGCCTGCGCGAGAATTTGTCGCGCTTCCCCGTCCGGATCATTCTTCACTTCGCACTTCGTATCGAAGACCATCGTGGGCACCTTATCTGCCGTAAACGCCGGCCATTTCGGCAGCCCGCTGTGGTTCGGGTCGCCTTTGCGTGCGAAGTTGATCCAGGCATCGCTCACTTTCGCCGCCAGCGCCCTCGCTTCCGGGCCGCCGCCGGTCATAGAGGCGCAGCGGTCGGTGTTGTCGAAGACGAAGGCTAGTTCGGCGCAATGGAACGCGCGCGGCCGGCCGTCAAGCACGGGCGTCTGCCAGGCGAACAGGTACAGGTACGCCGGGGCCGCGGATTGCGCCGCTTTGCGTTCCGCCTGAGTGATGGCGTTCTGCCGCACCGCGCCGGTCGTGTTGATGAATGACAACAGGTCAATCGGTTTTGCCCGGGGGTGCAGGCGGCGGAACGTTTCGATGAGGCGCTCACCCTTCGCGCCGTGCGTCGCCGAGACGCGCTTCTTCAACTCCTCTTCGCTCAGGGCTTCCATCGTCGGATTGCCCAGCGCCGTCGTGAATTCGTTGAGCGTCGTGCCGATCAGCATCGGGACGCTGGCCGAGATGGCCGGGGCCGTCGGATCGAACGGGTGGTGGGGCAGAACCTTGCCTTCCACCACCGGCCCCCAGCCGATGCGGTTGCCGCCCGAGCCCGGCGCAGGCGCGGGCGTCGGCGTAAGTTTGCGCCCCGCCGCGAGGCCCGCGTCAACCAGCTGCGCGTGAGTCAGCTTGTGAAGCTGTTCGACCTGCGAGCCGTTCAAGCCGAGTTCTGCAAGCACTGCCGCCGTCAGTTTCGTCGAACTCTCAAGCGAGACCTGCCGCAGGCTGGAGCCGCTCTGCACGATGACTTTGTGAAATAACCCCCTGGCCGAGGGCATCGCCATCAGCGTACTCACCTTCGCGCCGCCGCCCGATTGCCCGAAGATCGTCACGTTGCCCGCGTCGCCGCCAAAATTGCCGATGTTGTCGCGCACCCATTCGAGCGCGGCGACCAGATCGAGCTGGCCGACGTTGGCCGAACTGACGTAACGCTCACCGTACTCAGACAGATTCAAAAAACCGAGAATGCCAAGGCGGTGATTGAGCGAGACGACGACGACATCGCCGCGCCGGCTCAGATTCTCGCCGTCGTAAGATTTCAACTCCTGCCCCGACCCGGCGGTGAATCCGCCGCCGTGAATCCAGACCATCACCGGGCGTTTCCGGTTGTCGTTGATGCCCGGCGTCCAGACGTTCACGAGCAGACAATCTTCGCCGGGCCGGCCGTCGTCCCAGTCGAACATCCACGCCACTTCGTCATTCGCCCAGCCGGTGCGCGACTGCTGCGGGCAGACGAAGCCGTACTGCATCGAACTGCGAACGCCCGTCCAGGGTGTCGCTTTAGTCGGCGGCTGAAAACGCGCGCCGCCCGCGGTCGTTCCGGCATACGGCAGGCCCTTGAATGTGAAGATGCCGTTGCGGACGCAGCCGCGCACCTTGCCCGCCGCCGTTTCCACAATCGCCTTTGAGTCTGAGGCGGCGATGATCGTTTCGCATCCGCCTGGCGCTGTCAGGGCCACTCGCGCTGCTCTCTCAGTTTCGGCGGGGACGGCAGGTAACAGGGCAGACGCAGCCGCGCTGCCCGCCAGCGTCGCCGCGCTTTTGATCAGGGTGCGCCGCCCGAAACGCTTCTGACCGGCTCTCTGGTCTGGCATTCGCTCTTTCATTTCAATACTCCGGCTGGTTAAGCGATGGGCCGGATTCACGTATTAAATGAACCCGGCCCATCAACTGATGGCTCGGCGCTTCAGAACTGGAAGCGCCCCGAGAGTTGCAGGTTGCGCGGCGGGCGCACCGCCGTGACCGCGCCGAAGCCGGTCGGGTTCCCCGTCTCCGAAGCGAGGTTGGTCGGCGTCGTCGCACCCAGCGCGCCGTTGAAGGTCGCGTTGACGGTGTCGAACTGCGTGTGGTTGAACGCATTGAAGGCGTCAATGCGGAACTCGAATTCGGCCCTCTCCTTGAAGCGAAAACGCTTCGCGAGCGAGAGGTCCCAGCTGTTGATCGGCGCGCGGTAAAGGAAGTTGCGCCCCGATTCAAACCCCGTACTCCCCGGCCCGGGCAACGCAAATGCCGTCACGTCGAACTGCCGGTACGGGTCGCTGCTGTGACCGCTGCCCGGGTTCTTGAGCAGGACGATGCGCGCGCCCTCGACGTTCTGCGTCCCGGTGAGCGTGTAGGCCGAGATGCCGGAGACGTTGATGCCGAGGTTGTAAGGCTGCCCCGTCCCGTAGCGGTAGATCCCGGAGAGCTGCCAGTCGTTGAGCGCGTAGCCGAGCAGGTGGTGCTGCGTCAGCTTCGGCACCTCATACACCCAGTTGACGTTGAAGTTGTGCGGGCGGTCGAAATCGAGCGGCCCGTAATTGGCCCGGCGGTTGTCGAGTACATGCGGCGCGCCGAAGCCCGTGATGCCCGGCAGGTCGTTGGACTGCGTGCCGAGCGCCTTGCTCCAGGTGTAGTTCACGCCCAGCAGCAGCCCGCGCGTGAAGCGGCGGTTGAGCGAAGTCTGGAGCGAGTGGTAGTTCGAACTGGAGGACGGCTCAATGTATTGAATCTGCCCGAAGCCCTGGTAGGGCCGGAGGAAGTCAACGGGGAGCGCCCGCGCGCCCGGGACGGTCGCGCTGCCGGTCGAGGTCGGGTCCTGATTCTGCGCGAGGTAGGCCGCGCCGTAGGCCGGGGCGTTGATGCTCCGCCGCTGCAGCAGGTGCGAGCCGACCGTCCCGACGTAGGAGACGTCCAGCACCGACTCGAACGGCAGCTTGTACTGCACGCCAAGGTTCCAGGCGTAGGTCGTCGGGATCTTGCCCTCGCGGTCAATCGCCACCAGCGCGGGTGGCGCGAGCAGGACCTGACCGGTGCCGACATCCTGGACGCGCCCGAAGAAGAGCGTCGGCTGGATCGTCGTCGGCGGGTTCTGGACGAGGTCAAAGACCGTGTTGCCCTGCGGGCGGTCGTAGAACATCCCGCCGCCGCCGCGCACGACCAGCGTCTGGTTGCCCCGCAGGTCGTAGGCGAAGCCGAAGCGCGGCGCGAAGTGGACGCCGCGGTTGCGATACAGGCCGCGCTCGATCCCGGCGCCCGCCTGCACCACGCCGTTCGTCAGCTTGCCCGTGTTCGGCACGAGCCGGCCGACGTAGGCGCCGTCAATCGTGTTGGCCGCCGTCGGCACGAAACCCGCCACGAGCAGGCGGGGGTCCACCGCGCGGCGGCTCGTCCCACTGCACGGGTTGGCGTTGTTGATGCAGACCGGGCGGTAAAGGAGCGCCGCGTCCGACGCGTTGAAGCGGTTCGGCAGGAAGTTGGCCGTCTGCAGGTCCTCGTCGTACTGCGGCTGAATCCAGTAGAAGCGCATGCCATAATCGAGCGTCAGCCGGCTCGTCACTTTCCAGTTGTCCTGCGCGTACCACTCGACGTTGTTGTAGCGGTATTTGCCGATGAAGTAACCCGACGCCTGCGAGAACTGGTTGTAAACGCCGATGGCCGCGTTGGCGAACCCGAAGCCGGTGTCGAAGGGGTTATTCGCGTCGTTGACGAAGTTGTACTGGCCGTTGTTGTTGGCAAAGCTGCTCTGCGGCTTGAAGCTGTTCTGCCAGAAGAAGCCGACCTTGACGTTGTGCTGGCCCCAGATCTTCGAGAGGCTCACCGACCAGTCGCGCGTCGTGTTGAAGTTGTAGAACGGCGCGTTGTTCGACCCGATGTTCGGGCCGTTGGCGATGCGCCCGCCGTTGAAGATGAACTGCGGCGGCGAGTCAATCTGGACGGCGCTCGGGAAGAGCAGCGGGATGCCCGTCAGGTTCAGGCCGGCGCGGTTGAATTTGGGGTTGTTCGGCAGGATGTCAATGAAGTTGTGACTCTGCCCGAAGGTCACCTCCAGGATGGTCGTCGGGTTAAGCGACCCGGTCACAGTGCCGGTCACGCTGTAGCGGTTGTTCGGGAACTTCGTCGCGTAATCCGGCAGGTTCGTCCCGAGTACGAACGATCCGTAGGGCTGGATCGGGCCGTTCTTGTAATAAAGATATTTCCCGTTCGCGCGCCACGAGTTGCTGATGTTCCAGTCGCCACGATAGAGATCCTGCCGCTGCGGCGCGCTCGTCGGCTCCTCGGTGACGTAGTTGAAGCCCGTACCGGTGGTGTTCGGCAGCGGGTAAATCTTCAGGATGTTGAGGCCGAGCGCGTAGAGGCGGTTGGCCGGAATTTTGCCCAGCACGCCACCATCCTTGAAACAGCCGCTCGTATCGGAAGCGCTGCAGGGCAGCCCCGTAGTGTAGTCGCGGATGTAGGGGAAAAGATTGCCTGAGCTGTCCCGGCTCTGGGAGAAGTCGCCGGCGCGCTCAAGGGCCGTCGGCACCGTGACGCGCTGAGGGCCGTTGGGCGGAGTCAGGCGCTTCTGGTGTTCCTGGCTGAAGAAGAAGAAGACCTTGTCCTTGTTCTCATTGAAGAGTTTCGGAATCCAGACCGGCCCGCCGATGGTGTAGCCGATGTCGCGCTGGTCGAGCTTCGGCTTCGGCGTGAAGTTGCGCAGGTTGCCCGCCGCGTCGCGGCTCGAGGTGTGGTTGTTGATCCAGGTGTTGGCGTTCATCCCGTCGTGGCGGCGGAAGGTGTAAAACGAGCCGTGAAAATCCTTCGACCCGCTCCGCGTCACGGCGCTGATCTGCGCGCCCGCCGAGCGCCCGTATTCGGCCTGGTAATTCGAGGTCAGCACCTTGAACTCGGCGATGGCGTCGAGCGTGACCTGAACCATCTGGCCGTTATTGCCGGTATCTACCGTCGCCACGCCGTCGAGTTGAAGGTTGTTGGCGCTCGTGCGCAGGCCATTGGCGCTGATGTTGGTAATATCACCCGCGGTTCCTGAGTTGGTGGTGGTGACAATGCCGGCGGCGATGGAAGCCAGTGCCACGAACTGGCGCCCGTTGACCGCGAGGTTGCGCACGGCCTCGCCCTGGATGGCGTAGGAGCGCTCGGCGCTCTCGGCCTGGACCTGCGTCGCCTCGGCCGTGATCGTGACCATCTCGCTGGCCGCGCCCAGTTCCACGGTCAGGTCGCCCAGGGCAAGCTTGTCGTTCGCCACCAGCACGATGCCGGGGCGTTGCAGTTTCTTGAAGCCGGTGGCTTCGATGGTCAGCGTGTATGTGCCCGGGGGCAGTTGCGGGAAGACGAAGCGCCCTTCCTTGTCGGTCGTGGCGGTCAGTGAAAAGCTCTTGGACGCATCGGCCACGGTCACCGTGGCGTTGGCGATGGCGGCCTGCTGCGGGTCATTAACACTGCCGGCAATCGAGCCGCTCGTGGTCTGCGCGTAGCCCGATGCAGCCAGCGACAGGGCGAAGATGAAAAGACACATCAATCTGATGACGGGAGTCATGCCTTATCCTCCTTAAGTAGTCAGGGACGCACGTTAAGAAGGACGCACGTCGGGTTGATGAGCTTCGGCAGCCTTCCGGCAGGCCGCCTGAAAAGTCGGATCAAATCACCTGGCAATCCCAGGTCGGTCTTTCATCTCAGCAATGCCGGCTGAAGAGGCTGTCAGGTCAGTGGCAGGGAACGCACAGGGAGCGCACGCTCGCAGGCGTGCCCACTTCCAGTCAGTTTCCGTTGATCGAAGCCCGGCACGCTCACCAGCGTGCGCTCCCTGTGCGTTCCCGCAGGAATGAAGTGACCCTGCTGTCGAGTGGTGTTTACATCACCCGTACTTCATGATTGCATGCACGCATATACTGGCTCTCCACAAATACCCGAGGGAGCATAAAAAGTCTTTGCTGGCGCCTGAAAACTTCTGAATCGTTTTACGGGAATCTGAAAACTCCTGAAAAGTTATGAGTGCGCTGAGTCAGGAAACAATCGCGCCTTTCTACGAGTTCGGCCCCTTCCTGGTGGACACGGTGAAGTGTGTCCTGACGCGGGACGGTGAGGTCGTCCCGCTCAGCCTGAAGGCTTTCGAGATTCTGCTGGTGCTGATCCAGCACCAGGGGCAGGTGCTGGAGAAGAGTGAACTCCTGAAGCGCGTGTGGCCCGACACCGTGGTCGAAGAGAACAACCTCGCCCGCCACATCTCCGCCCTGCGCAAAGCCCTGGAGGAGCAGCCCAACGAGCGCCGTTACATCCTGACGATTCCGGGGCAGGGCTACCGCTTCGTGGCCGATGTGAAAGAGGTGGTGGAGAAGAGCGAGACGCTCAACGCGCCGGCGCCCGCCGGGTTGAATGGCACTGCCGCCGAAGCGGGACAGGTGAGTAACCACCATCCGCCCGCGACTTTCGGCGCAATCGCGCATCACGAAGTCGTGAGCGGCGCCATCCGCCGCCCGGCGCGCGGTCTGCTGGCGGCTTTGGCCGGCCTGGCCGTTGGCATTGCGGCCGCCGGCCTGGCGTTTTTTTTCCTTCGCCCGAGCCCGCCGGCGAGTCAGCCGCCGCCGCGCAAGCTCTGGCAATTGACCTTCGACGCCGGGCTCGAAAGCGAGCCGACCTGGTCGCCCGACGGCCGGCAGATCGCCTACAGCTCGGAGCGGGGCGGCAATTTCGACATCTGGGTGCAGCCGGTCGGCGAGGGCAACCCGGTGCGCGTGACCACGTCACCCGCCCACGACTGGCAGCCCGACTGGGCGCCGGAGGGGAACCGCCTTGTCTTCCGCTCCGAGCGTGACGGCGGCGGGCTGTACCTGGTGCCGGTCTTCGGCGGGGTCGAACGCAGGATCGCCGATTTCGGCTACCGCCCGCGCTGGTCGCCCGACGGCAGCCGGATTCTCTTCTACAGCTCAATGCTGCGGACCAACACGCCGGAGATTCCGAAAGTGTATCTGGTCGGACTCAACGCCGAGCCGCCGCGCGAAGTGTTGAGCGAATTCCTGAGCCAGTTCAGTTCGCTGCGTGTGGCCTGGCACCCCGACGGCCAGAGGCTCTCGGTGTGGGGAAATCATCGGCAGCAGGGCTGGGGGTTCTGGACCGCGCCAATCGCGGGCGGCGCGCCCGTCAAATCGGAATTCGCCGGCGGAGTCAGGGAGCAGCTCAGGGAAGCGGAAGTCAGCTTCACCGATTTTCAGTGGGCACCGACGGGACGGGCGCTCTACTTTGAAGGCGTCTCCCTGAACGTGAGAAATCTCTGGAAGGTCGCGGTCGAGCCGCGCAGCCTGCGCTGGACCGCCGGCCCGGAACGCCTGACCACGGGCACGGGTCTCGACACCGATCTGATGCTTTCGCCGGACGGCAGCAAGCTGGCATTTACCGCGCGGACCGAGCGGACGCGGATCTGGTCGCTGCCCCTTGACGCAGCCGCCGGCCACCTCAAGGGGGCGGGCGAGCCGGTCACCGCTGCCGGCATTGAGCCGCGCTTCCCCGACCTCACGCCCGACGGCCAGAAGCTGGTGTATTGCGCGCCGCGCGCCGGCCGCTGGGAACTCTGGGGCGAGGCGCTCAGGGAGAAGCGCGAGCAGGTACTGATCGCCGACGACCTGACCCGTTTCGCCCCGCGCTGGTCGCGCGACGGATTGCGTCTGGCCTACCGGCGCCTGCGCCCGCACAAAGCGGCCCCCCCTGAGCGCGCCATCGCCACACTGGCCTACGGCGAGGGTGAGGAGCGGCTGCTCACCACTCCGGGCGCGCTCACCGATCTCGCCTGGGACTGGTCGGCCGACGGCCAGTGGCTGCTCGGCGGCTCCGACCGCCAGAGCCCCGGACGGATAATGATCGTACTCTTTCCGCTTGCGGCGGCCCCGCACGCGGAGACGGGGATGCGCGTCATCGCCTCGCACCCGGAAGAAAATCTCTATCAGGCGCGCTTCTCTCCGGGTGACCGCTGGATCAGCTTCTGCTCGGCCAGAGCGACCGGGGCCGGGGTCTCGTCCATCTACGTCGTGCCCGCGTCGGGCGGCGACCGGACGCGCATCACGGAGGGCAAATATTTTGACGACAAGCCCCGCTGGTCGCCTGACGGCCGGACGCTCTATTTCCTCTCCAACCGGGCGGGCTTCTTCAACCTCTGGGGCGTCCACTTCGACCTTGAGAGCGGCAAGGCGCAGGGCGAGCCATTCCGCGTCACGAGCTTTGACAGCCCGAGTCAGATGATTCTCGATGACGTTAGATTGATGGAGATGGCCCTGAGCGCCGAGCGCCTCATCCTGCCGATTATGGAAGTCTCCGGCGGGATCTGGATCCTTGAAAACGTCGGGCGGTAGCCAGACACGCGACAAGCAGCAACGATGATCGTCAGGTTTTCGTGGTGTGACTCTGTCACTGCCTGACCAGCCGGTAACTCACGAAGGCCAGATGTCGGCTGTCGGGTGACCATGACGGCACGTTGATCGTACCCTGTCCCCCGAAGAGTCTGGCGAGTACCTGAATCTCACCGCCGCCCGCAGGCATCAGCCTGAGCATCACGTCCTTATTCTCCGGATGCCCCTTCACGTCCTTTTCATAAGAAAGAAAAGCGATCCATTTTCCGTCGGGCGAGGGGTGCGCGAACCAGTTGTTGTAATCGTCGGAGGTGACCTGCTGCTCGTCGCTGCCGTCAGGTTTCATCCGCCAGATTTGCATCCGCCCGGTGCGCTCAGAGTTGAAATAGACGTACCGCCCGTCGGGCGAGTAGTCGGGGCCGTCATCGAGCCCGGCGGCCGTCGTCAGCCGCTTCTCTTCCCCGCCCTCCGCCGGGATGGTGTAGATGTCATAGTTGCCGTTCCGCTCGGCGCAGTAAGCCAGAGTCTTACCGTCGGGCGACCAGCCGTGCCAGTACGAAGGCGCAAGCTGCGTGATGCGGCGCGGCATTCCGCCGGCGATTGGGAGCGTGTAGATCAGTGACCTCTTCTGCTCCTGCGACTGGTCGCTGATGACGAGTTGCGTGCCGTCGGGCGAGATGCCGTGGTCGTTGTTGCAGCGCGTGGCGAAGCCGGTGTCGAGCAGCTGCGGCTCGCCGCCCGTGACGGGCAGCCTGTAGATGCGACCGCCCTGGTTGAAGAGAAAATATTTCCCGTCGCGCGACCAGTTGGGCGCCTCGAAGTGGGCCCGCTGGTGATAGACGACGCGCCGGTCTTTGGAAGCGACGGCGATTGTTTCGAGCGTGCTTTCCAGCACCGGGGGCGCAGCCTGACGCGTGCTGCCCGGGCCGAATGGCATAGTCGTGATTTCGACGCTGGAAAAAACGGCCTTCTCCAGCACGTTGCTGTCGTGGGCGCAGACGACCAGGCCCACATAAAAGGGCTCGCTCAGCCTGAGCTTGAAAGAACCGCCGGCGGACTGCAACGCCTCGTCGCCGCGGGCAACGGACATAAAGAAGTAGTCACCCTCTTTCTCAATGCGAACCCTTCGCGGCGCCGTCACATTCGACTGAATCTCGCGCGTCGGGCCGCCCTTCACTTCGCGGTATTGCAGCGACGTCAGGCCGTCGCCGTGGATGACGACATCGGCGTAAGGCGAATCGGGTTCGAGGCTCTGGCGAATCATCACCCCCGCCTTGCGATGCGCGTTGCCGCCCGTGCCGACCAGCCGGACATCAGCCGCGAGCGAGACGTCGCCTGATATCCGCTTCGAGGTCCAGACGAAGTGAAAAGCGTCGGTGGCGGCCCACATGTTCTCGCCGCCGCCCGCCACGAGGTAACTCTTCTGCGTGGCATCGTATGCTCCCGAGCCGGGCTTGCCGACGGCGCCAACGTCGCCGTGCCCCTCGAACATTCCAACCGCCGCCTGCCGGGAAGAGACAGTGACGGGTCGCAGGAAAACGCCAAAGCCCAGAATCAGGAATGCAGGAATGAGCAGCTTCATGCTTTACTCCTTCAGATGCGTCTGACCTCAATGTCCCGCCGCAGGGTCGCCGCGGCCTAAAAATTCACCCGCTCCAGAAAACGCATGCTCTGCGGGATCTGCTCGACTGAAGTCGGCGATTCGTCTTCGATGAAATACCACTTCACGCCCGCCTTCCGGGCCGCCTTCAAAATAGCGGGCCAGTTCATGGTCCCTCTGCCGAGCGCCACGTCGTTGCTCACGTCGGAACTCCCGGTGAGCAGTCCGGTCGGCGTGCCTTTCTTCATATCCTTGACATGCATCAGCTCGAAGCGGCTCCCGTATTTTTCGAGCAGCTTCACCGGGTCCTGCCCCGGATGGACGATCCAGAAAACGTCCATCTCGTAGCGGACGAATTCCGGTTTCGTCGCGCCCATCATCAGGTCGAACAGAGTGCCGTCGCCGTGCGGCTGAAATTCGTAGCCGTGCGGGTGGTAGAAGAATTTCAATCCGTGTCCGGCGAGCGCTTCACCGGCGCGGTTGAAGACTGTCGCCGCCCCGCGGGCGGTCTTTTCATCAAGCGGGCCTTCGTGCGGAATCCACGCGCAGCCGACGTACTCGAGGCCGAGCGCCTTCGCCTCGCGCGCCACCTCTTCGACCTGATCCCGCAATCGCTCGAACGGAAAGTGTCCGCTGATCGGCTTCAACCCTCTGGCATCAAGCTGTTCTCTGAATTTCCCGGGCGCGAGTTTGTAAGTGCCCGCCAGTTCGACATACTCAATCCCGAAGTCGCGCACCCGGTCGAGCGTGGCCGGGACGTCTCTCGCAAATTGCTCGCGGAGGCTGTAAAGCTGCAGGCCAATCGGCCCTTTGAAGCTCGCGCCGACGCCGGTCGCGGCCTTGAGCATGCCAAGGTCTGCCAGCCACTCCTGAAACCTGTGATGCCACGTGCCGAACGGGATTCCGTTGCGCGGCCTGGTGCCGCCGCCGTGCCCGCCGTGCGCGTAGATGTGCAGGTCGGCGGGCACCCCGACTTTGAAGAGCGAGGTGAAGAACTCCACCGTCTGGCGCGCGTGGAACTGATCGTCGCTGCCCGCGCTGGTGAGGAACGCAGGCGCCGCGTCCGGCGGTGCGGTGATGTCCATCGGCGCCCAGCCCGGGTAGACGAGGCCGACAAAGTCAGGGCGGCAACTCTGCCGCTCAATCGGATCGGCCGCGTTCGGGTTGCCGCGATCAAACCGGATGTCCGCGAGCGCGGCCAGCGCGCCTCCCGCCGAGAATCCGAGTATGCCGATGCGGCCCGGATTGACGCCCCATTCCCTGGCGCGCCCGCGAACGATCCTGATCGCCCGCTGCGTGTCCTGGAGCGCCTCCCCTTCCACGGTGTATTTGTACCCCGGCGTCCGCGCCAGCCGATATTTCAGGATGAAAGTGGCCACGCCCATGCCGCTCAGCCATTCGAGCAGGTCTGTGCCTTCCGTGCCCCACACCAGTTGCTCGTGCCCGCCGCCCGGGGCAACGATGAGCGCCGCGCCGGTGGCTTTGCCGGGCGGCGGCAGGTGTACTTCGATGGACGGGTTGTGGACGTTCCTGATTGAAGCGATCCGCTCACCCGGCCGCGGGTTCGGCGGAGTGGTGATCTCCTTTTCACCGGCCCCCTGCAATGTGGGAGAGCCGCTCGGCCAGAGGTAGACCACCTGCGGAGCGGGTTCCGCCGCAAGAGCGATGGTTGCGGCCAGCGACGGCAGGAGGAGCAGCAGAAGGATTCTCTTGCAGAGCATCGGCAATGGTTCCTTTCCAGACGACCGTGGTCAGACTCTTCTCGGCCAGTCAGGCCCGGTTATCCCGGGCCGGCAACAGGCACCTCAGGTTGTACTTCATGCAGAATGGATCGGACGATCCGACGAAAGTATGACATGGATGGACTGCTGAGCGATATTGCGCCAGGGGATGACAGGAATTCCAGGTCAGCCGCCACGCAGGTCCTGCTGGAACAGGGCCGGCGCTGGAAGCGCCGCCTGGAAGGCCGAAGTGCAGGACTCTCACCAGAGCCTGATGCGTCGCAGCAACTCTGTGTAACGAGGGTCTGAGCGCAGGCCATCGAGCCGCGGATCAACGTCGAGGAAGAGCGCGGAGAAGACCCTCTCGCGCCGGGCCTTTTCAAGCAGGACGAAGGCCCGGTCGCGCTCGCCCAGCTGGGCATGGATCAGGGCCTCGTAGTAGGGCGAAAGGTATTTTCGCGGCGCTCGTTTCTCCAGATCGGCGAGGATCGCCCGGGCTTCCTTCAGCCGGCCCGCGGCGGCATAAGTGTTCCCGAGCTGCGCGACCAGATAGGCGTTGCCTTTCGACAGCGTGACGGTCTGCTTTAGTTCGCTGACGGCTTCTTCAAACATCCCCTTCTGCTGGCAGGCCAGCCCAGGGTTCAGGTGCGCCGGGATGAAATTCGGGTCCAGCTCGAGCGTCTTACGGCACTGTTCGATTGCCCGGTCGTATTGGCGCGCATAGAGGAGGAACTCTGCCAGATCAGCGTTGATGGGGAGTGAGACCGGGTCCAGTTCCAGCGCGCGTTTGATCTCACTGATCGCCCCACCTGGCTGCTCCAGCGCGGCCAGATCGTAAGCGTACCAGTGGTGTGCCGTGGCGTAGCTGGGGTTGAGCGCGATGGCCCGCTCAAATCCGACCCTCGCGCCCGGCAGATCCCAGTCCTGAATCATCCTGACAAAAGCCAGCGAGGTGTGCGCCTCGGCGAGCGCCCCGTCTGTCTCCACCGCCCTGGCCGCAGCCGCCTTCGCCTTCGCCCATTTCTCCTGCGGGAGCATCCCCTCGTCGTCGGGGCAGACGGCGTAACAATCGGCCAGACCGGCCCAGGCCAGTGCGAAGTTTGGATCCTGTCTGACCGCCTGCTCGAAATGTTCGATGGCTTTATAGACGCCTTCGGTGTTCCGTTTATTCCAGTAATAGCGCCCCCTGAGGTAAAGCTGATAAGCCTCGGTGTTCTGTGTGTGCCTTTTGGTCAGTCGCCGCTGCTCTTCCCGGCTCAGGCTGAGCCTCAGCATCTGCGAGATTTCCCAGGAGATTTCGGTTTGCAGGGCAATAATGTCCGAGAGTTTTCGGTTATACCGCTCGCCCCAGATTTGCGACCCGTCCGCGACGTCAACCAGTTCCGCGGCGATGACAAGGCCATCCCCCTGCTGAAGCATGCGGCCCGTCAGCACGGCTTTGACACCCAGCTCGCGCCCGATGGCCCGGGCGTCCATTTTTTTCCCTTTGTAACTGAGGACCGTACTCCACGCCGTCACCCGCAGCCGGGTCAGGGAGGAGAGACTGTTGATGATGCTTTCCGCGATCCCGTCGCCGAGATAGTCTGTATTCCGGTCGGCGCCTTCATTGGTGAAGGGCAGGACGGCGATTGAATCTATGGCCTTGTCCTGCAAGGTGAGACTCAGGACCTTGCCCCGCAGCTTGAGATTGTAGAGTGCGACGCCAGCCACTGCTAACAGCACGGCGATCACGCTCGTTAATGCGAAGCGCAGGATGACGCGGCGGGAACGGGGAATAATCCTGCCCGACCCGACTCTCGCAGCCGCCCGAACCGGGTCGCCTTCCTGCTGCGCACCCGTGTGTTCTCCGGCCATCGCCTCGATCACCTCAGGAGTCTGACTGAAGTCGTTGCCCGGCCCTTCAGATTGACCTGCCCCCTGAACCGGGTCTTCAATCGGCAGCGCCGGGGAAAGGTCAGGCAAACCAGATGACAAGCTCTGCGCGGCGTCGGCCACAGCGCCTGAGGGGATGAGAACGATCAACTCGGCTGAAGCGACAGGCGTGTCAATGTCGGGTTCCGATGCCTGATTCGGATCAGTGAGGGGCGCCGCGACTTCGGATTCCCTGGTTCGATGCAGAGGCTGGATTTCACCCGAGACGATCCGTTCGTACAGCTCGGTCGTCGCGGGCTCAGGCACAACACTTATCTCTCTGCGGATCGTCTCGGCGCAGAGCCGGTATTGCTGCAACGCCTGATGACGTTCCCCCGTGAGGGCGTAAAGCCTCATCAACTGGCGGTGGGCCTCTTCGTTCACGGGATCGCAGGCGACCAGTTCCTTCAGCCGCTCGATGCTCCGCTGATACTGCCCGCCCTTTTCGTAAATCCCGGCGAGACGCGCCGGCAGGCTGCGGCGCAGCGCGCTCAGTTGCTCGCGGCGCAGCGTCGCCCAGTCCTCATAAGGGTCTTCGGGCAGCAGGTCGCCCGCGTACACTTCGAGCGCCGCTTCGTAGCGCGACGGGTCCGCGCCCTCGAGCGCCTCGCCCGCCCGCTGCTCGAAGACGGCGACATCAACCCGGAGTTCACGCGGGGCCTGCAAAATAACGTGCCGTTCCCGATTAAGAATAAAGTGCGACCTCACGCCCGGCTCCGGCTCGAGCGCGCGCCGCGCGCTGTGGATCGCGCGATATAAATTCCGGGCCGCCTGCGCGGGGTCATGATCGGACCAGAGGGCCTCCAGGATTTGCTCATGGTGCATCCGGTAATGAGGCTGGAGGGCGAGGAGTTTGACAAGGAGTCTGGGATTCCGGCGGGACCATTGATCTTCTTCAACCGGCACTCCGTCTACGGCCACTCTGAATGGCCCGAGCAGGCAGATTGTCAGAGTGGAGGGCGAGGAGTCGTGCGGGGGCTCACTGACATCGGTCGCGCCTGGTGAATTAATGTCTGGCATGCGGCGGTCATTCTCCAACGTCAGCCAATCGGCCCGAGCGCGGCTCGATCCTGTTACCCCGGATAAATGTTACGCGGGAAATACCTGATCGGATTTGACAGCAACACGACATCAGGGGATGTCACCACGTAAGTGGTTCCCTGACTGGATCAGAAGTTTTTGTGGAGATTTATCACCTGTCTTCTTCGGCGTGGAGGGTGAAGTGGGAGTTTTTGTGGAGCCGCGCCAGATATGCTGATCAGGCCGGTCAGGGGCAGAAGCCCGGACCCGTGTGTCAATTCAACAACCGAGAAGGGATTTTATGCCAGACCCGAAAGAACCCCTCATAGAACAGATCGAATTGAGCGTTGAGGAAATGGAAGAAATGCTCGCCACCGGTTATGCGCTGGGAGGGTGACCTCTCCGGCAACCCCTGGCGAGACCAGCTCTTCGCTTCACGCTCAAACTACTACGCGGGCTCGACGGCCTGGTCGTTCACGACCACAGCCGTCATCACCCCGGTTGAGAACAATGAGGTCAGCCCGGCTGCCCGGTTCAGCGGCAGGAAAATATTCGTGTGCAGAATGGCCGGAACCGGGGTCAGCCATCGCCTTCATCTCCGGGGTGAGGGCTTTGAGAAATCCTCAGGCGACCGGGTGAATCCACCTCAGCATGTCCCGGCGTATTGCGCGGTGAGGTATGGATCAGGAAGGCGATTTTTCAGGCTGGGCCTTAACGGCTGTATTCATCAGTCCCGCAGATGACGAACTTTGCGGATCATCTGAACGCTGACGGACTGACGGAAAGCAGTCGTGGATTGTTTTCGATATGAATTACCCGAACACGGATGAAATCGTCGCTGCGCTTCAGACCATGCTCCTGATCCTGCGGATTCTGGCGGGCTTTACCTTCATCCTGCTGTTCGTCGCCATCGGCCTCTTTGTCCAGTCGTGCCGCAGCGAGATGAAACTGTTTCGGCGCGCCAGAGCTGCCGGCAATAAATCGTCGCTGAATGAGAGCCGGCCAGAGAAACCGGCCTCATCTTCGTCAACGGGTCTGCCCCATTCGGGGGAAAAACCAGTAATGCCTGCATGTGCCGTCCGCGGAATCAAATGATCGGGGAGCGATACCGACACATCTCCGTCACTGCGAAAGAACTACGGCACGTGGCCGGCGTGCCGTCGGGAGTCAGGATCGAAAGGATTCAATCATGTCACCAGAAGCGGTACTCGCCACCTCACCAGATCACATCCTCACGCGCGAGACAGGTGCCGCGCCACTGATCGCGCCAGTTGAGAGCGGCGAACGGATCTCCTCGGTGGATGTCCTGCGCGGCGTGGCGCTGCTCGGCATCCTGCTGATGAACATCGTGGATTTCGGGCTGCCCGGCGTCGCCTATTCCGATCCGACGGTCGCCGGCGGGGACAAGGGGCCGAACCTGGCGGCGTGGTTCGTCAATCAGGTGCTGTTCGAAGGCAAGATGCGGGCGCTCTTTTCGATGCTCTTCGGCGCCGGAGTGATCATCCTCACCTCGCGCGCCGAGGAGCGCGGCGCGGGCGCGAGCGTCGCCGACATCTACTACCGGCGCACGCTCTGGCTCGTCGTCTTCGGCCTGCTGCACGCTTATTTTATCTGGGGCGGCGACATTCTTTACTTTTACGGCGTGGTCGGCCTGATGCTTTACCCGCTGCGCAAGGCCACGCCCAAAGCCCTGCTGATCGCCGGCCTGCTGCTGCTCGCCGTGATCCCGCTCAAGTCGGTCCGCGAAACCAGGCGGCTTCAGGCCATGCGCGACAAGGCCGTCGCCGCCGACCGCGTGGCCGCCGCGGGCCGGCCCCTGACCGACGAGCAGCGCGACGCCCAGCGCGCCTGGACCGAGGAACTGAAAAAAGCGAAGCCCGACCCTGAGGAAATCAAAAAGGAGATCGCGGATCACCAGAGCTACTGGAAGCTGTTTATGCGGCGCCAGTACGAAGTCGTGCGATCCGAGTCAATTTTCTTCTACCGGTTCGGCGTCTATGACATCGCCGGCATGATGCTGATCGGCATGGCGCTGATGAAGCTGGGCGTCTTTGCCGCGCTGCGCAGTCCGCGCTGGTACGCGGCTCTGGCGCTGTGCGGTTACGGCCTCGGCGCGCCGCTCAACGCCTGGGTGGGCGGGCGCCTGATCGCGAGCCACTTCGAGCCGGTCACCTCCACGCTCAGCTACACCGCCTACGACCTGGGGCGGCTGCTCGTTGCGCTCGGCCACGTCGGACTGCTCATGCTGATTGTGAAGGCCGGGGTTTTGCGCTGGCTGACCGCGCGGCTGGCGGCGGTCGGCCAGATGGCGCTCACCAACTACCTCACTCACGGCATCGTCTGTACGCTCGTCTTCAACGGCTACGGCTTCGGCCTGTTCGGGAAGCTCGAACGTTATCAACTGCTTTACGTGGTTCTGGCGATCTGGATCTTCCAGCTCATTATCAGTCCCGTCTGGTTGCGCCATTTCAGATTCGGCCCGGCCGAATGGGTCTGGCGCTCGCTCACTTACTGGCAGCGGCAACCGATGCGGCTCGACGCATCATCACCGGCGGCGGAAACGCTGGCAGTCAGCCCCCAGGAGACCGGCTGAGGCATGGAACTGAGTACAGGGTGGCTCGGGCATTTTCAGTACGGGCTGGTGGAGTGGGTGTGGCACCAGCTGACATATCGCCAGAGACTGCCATTGCGCATTCGCCGCTGGCAGGTCAGTGACCGCGGGAAGGATTTTCTATGCATCACAACTTCGGATTGAAATTCGGCCTTTTCCTCTTGTTCTGCTTACTCATCTCATCGGTGCCGGTTCGGGCAGACGCGGTTGACGATTACATCAGGGCTGAAATGCAGAAACGGCGAATTCCCGGACTGGCTCTGGCCGTGGTGCGGAATGGCGAGGTCATCAGGCTGCAAGGTTACGGCCTAGCCAGCCTTGAGCTTGATGTGCCGGTCACTCCGGATACGGTTTTCGAGCTGGCTTCCGTGACCAAACAGTTTACCGCGACCGCCATCATGCTCCTGGTTGAGGAGGGCAGGCTCAAACTGGACGATCCCATCAGTCAGCACCTCTCAGGGACACCGGACGGCTGGAAAGGGATCACCATCAGGCACCTGCTGACTCATACGGCGGGTCTCGCGAGTCTTGAAACGGGCTTTCGCGCGCTGTGGGAAGGCGGCGTGCGGCTGAATTACTCGACGGCGCAGGCCTTCGATGCCGCCGCCAGAGACCCGATCAGTTTCGCGCCCGGCGAGAAGTGGCAGTACAGCGACGTCGGCTATTTCCTGCTCGGCATGATTATCGAAAAGGCGAGCGGACAAAGGTACCGCGAATTCCTGACGGAAAGATTTTTCAGGCCGCTCGGCATGACGGCCACTTCAGTCCCGAATAAATGGGAACTCGTCCGGAACCGGGCCGCCGGCTACACCTTCCTGATCAGCGGCGGCCCGCTCGTTCACATCAGGCGTGACACGCAGTTCGAACTGCCTTCGCACTACGGCGTCTTTTCGACTGTTAAGGATCTGGTGAAGTGGGAGGCCGCGCTCGTCTCAGGCAAGGTCGTGAAGCAATCCAGCCTGGACGTGATGTGGACGCCCGTCAGGCTCAACGACGACAGCACATTCCCTTACGGGTTCGCCTGGGAAGTGAAGGAGGTTCGCGGCCATCGGATGATCTCGCACACCGGAATCACCGGCACTGAATACGCGCGTTTCCCCGACGATAAAATAACGGTCATCGTGCTGACCAACCTTGGCTCGCTCGGCGGCTCTGGCGCGGTGAACTCCTGGGGGCTGGCGCGTGGCGTGGCCGGTCGTTATCAGCCTGAACTTCTGCTCAGTTCACTGAAGGAGCAGCCTGACCCCGACCCGCAGTTGACGCTGAAAATCAGAGGCTCTCTGTCGAGCATCGCCAGGGGGGAAGAGTCGTCCCTGATGACGCCGGGCCTGCGCGCGGCGCCCACGCCGAACGCGAAAAACCTGCTGGGCGTCCGGCTCAGGGAACCCGGTTCCTTCAGTTACCTGACCTGTGAAGAGCCGCGCGGAGAAACCAGACGCTACGGCGCGCCGGTCAGCCGCGTCTGCCACTTCAAAATGATCTCCGGTTCGGAGACGCGCTACTACACGTTTTTTCTGACGCCGGACAACCACATTGCCGATTTCAGCTCTTCGCTCGAATGAACGGCCAGGATGCGTCTGGCAAACCCCTGGTAATTTTCACCCGCCCGTTCAGGCGATCCATCTTTGGTGTCAGCTTCTGCATTTTATTTCCTGACGTATTTCCTGAGCGCCCGCGGGCCGACCTCCGCCCCGTAGACGTTCCCTTGGGCGTCCACCGCCACGCCTTCCGCCCCGCTCGTCCCGGCGCCCGGCCCCGAGTCAGGGTTCGGCTCCGGGTCCGGAATAAAGGATGTGACCTTGCCATCTCTCGCGCTCCCGATCCGGATGCCGCGCTTCCAGCCCGGATTCCGCCGCGCGTTCGACTCCGAGTCGGTCACATAAATGACGTCGTCCCTGGTGATGAAAATCCCGCTCGGCCGGCTGAACTGCTTCCACTCCGCGAGGAACCCGCCGTCCTGATCGAAGATCTGGATGCGGTTGTTATTCCGGTCGCCGACGAAGAGCCGGCCCTTTGAATCCAGGGCAAGCGTGTGGGGCGTGTCGAATTCGCCGGGGGCTGTCCCTTTCTTCCCCCACGCCTTGACGAATTTCCCGTCGCCCGAGAACTTCACGATCCGCGCATTCGAATTCCCGCCGTGCCCGTCGGCGACGAAGATGTCGCCATTCGGAGCGACCACGACATCAGAAGGCTGATTGAAGGTGTCCGGCCCATCGCCGTTGACTCCCGCCCTGCCGAGCGTCAGCAGGACCTTTCCGTCATGGCTGAACTTGACGACGATGTGGCCCTTCCCGGCCGGCACCTGCGCAGCAGCGCCGGGCGGGATTCCGTCGGTCACCCAGACGTTTCCCTGCCTGTCCACATAGAACCCATGCGGGAAGATGAACATCCCCTCGCCAAAGCTCCTGACGAGTTTGCCCGACGCATCGAATTTCAGAATGCTCGGGAGGTTTGAACCGACGCACGTGTTGGCGCCGCATCTCTCGGCGACCCAGATGGACCTGCCGTCCGGGGCAATCTCGACCGCGCTCGTCGCACCCCACTTCCTCCCCTCAGGCATCTTCGCCCAGTTCTCGACCGTCGTATATGGGTTGGGCAGGTCATTGACGGGTTGAATGCTGCTCTGGGTGAATGCCTGCCACCCGGACAGTGCAATCACCGCGATGATGGCTGTCACAAGCGTGAAACTCACTCGATCTGAATGCGACATCGGGGCACCTCTATTGAAAGAACAATTTCAGGTTATTGCCCGGCGCGCTCATTCGCCGGGTGCAGAATCAGCTTCTGCAGGCGCCAGTTCAAAATCTCGGCGACGTAGAGTTCGTTTTCCGACGGGCATGCGATCTCGTGAATCCAGCCGAACTGCTTCGGCTGCCGGCCTGACCGGCCAAGCACTCCCACCACCCTGCCCTCAAGCGTCAGCTTGTAGACGCGACCCGGATACGCATCGGCGCTGTAGAGATACTGAGTCGGCCCGGGCGTGATGCAGATCGCCCACGGCGCGCCGTTCTGCGACGCCGCCGTCTCAGCGCTCGGCTGGTTGCCCATCCACGGGTGCGCGTCCGGCGGGACGGGAACGTTGATCCTGATCTCGCGCAGGAAAGTGCCGTCGGGATCGAAGACCTGAATGCGGCGATTGCCGCGATCCGCCACGTAGATGTTCCCTTTGGCATCAGCGGCAATGCTGTGCGGCGTGCTGAACTCGCCGGGTCTGGTGCGGCCGGGCTCGCCCCACGACTTCACCCAGTCGCCATTCTTATCGTATTTGGCCACGCGCGAATTGATGTACCCGTCGCTGATGAAGATGTTGCCCTGCGTGTCCCAGGTGACGTCGGTCGGCTGCCGGAACTGCCCGTCCACGGGCGGGCGCGGAGGGGTGACGCGCGTCCACGGCCCCGCTTCATCCGAGGCTTCCTTCTTGCGGCCGAAGACCATCGTCACCCGGCCTTCAGGGTTGAACCTGATGATCATGTCCGACCCTTTGTCCACGGCCCAGATGTTGTCGTCCCTGTCTACGCGCACCGCGTGCGCATACGACCACGCGTAAAGGTTTTTGCCGATCTCGCGGACGAACCTGCCGTCGGGGCCGAATTCGAGCAGTTGGGCGGCACTCGCCCCGTAAGCGGGGCCCGTCGTGTTGCCGCGGGAGAAGACGAAGACGTGTTTCTTCGAGTTGATCGCGACGCCTACGACCTCGCCCAAATGCAGGTCCGGCGGGAGCTTGAGAAAGTTGGGTACCGATTCGTATGGGATTTCCGGCGCCGGTGTGACGGGCTCCTGACCGAATGCGAGAGTACAAAAGCAGATCAATGCAACAAGCGGACAGAGTTTCATGGTCGTCTCCTCAGGTACTTCAGAGTCAGGAAAGACAGCTTCGTATTTGCTTCATCACCACCAACAGGCTTTGCCCTCAGGCTGCGCTCAGCCCGCTGACGGAGCATCCCGGACGCGGACCAGACCAGACCAGCAAGAATCAGGATCAGCATCAGCCAGCGCATCCCGGCAACCAGCATTGCGGCATCAAGCGCCGGCCACCGGAACTGCCTCAACCGTTCCGCACGCTCGGTCATCCAGTGCCAGCCCGTATGCGCAACCATCGCCGACAGAATGATCGTCCCGATCCGTTCGGCGACCACATACCTGAACAACACCTTCAGCGCGGGGATGAGCAGCGCGAGGACGAGCAGCTGCCCCAGCTCGACGCCGACGTTGAACGAGAGCAGCGACGCAAGCAGGTGAGAGCCGGCGAATTGCAGCGTCTCGCGCAGCGCGAACGAGAAGCCGAACCCGTGAACCAGACCGAACCCGAAAGCGATCATCCACCGGCGCCGGGCGTCGCCCCCGACGATGTTCTCAAGCGCCATGTAGACAATCGAGATTGCGATCAGCGTTTCGATGAGCGGCGGGAACCATAACGCGTCTGGCCCAAGGTCATAAGCCGACGCGATGAGCGTCACTGAGTGCGCGACGGTGAACGCGGTGATGACCACGATGAGCGGGCGGAAGCGCCGGAAGGGGATGCCGAGGCAGAAGAGAAACAGCAGATGGTCAGTCCCTTCGAGAATGTGGAAGAACCCGGATTCAACGAATCGCAATGCGGCCTGGTGCCACCGCGGGTCGAGCCTGACGAGTCCCGGATCGCCCGTGAACTCGAAGGCACGAACCGCGCCACCAGGCGGCAGGAATCGCAGCACCGTGACCACTCGCATCCCGAGCCGCGCGAGCCCCGGGTGAATTGAAAAGCGTGATTGGTCCGAGTGAATCGGGTACTCGAACAGGACGTCGAGCAGCCCCTGGTTCCAGTAGAGTTCCGTCTCAACGGGGAGCCGCACGCCCGTGACATGCGCCAGCGCCTCTTCATAAGAGGCGAACGACCTGTCGGATTCCAGCGAGACGCGCGCCTCGACGACCTGCGGGTTCGGCAGGCGGGCCGCGCCTTCGTAAAGTTCTATCGCGTCAGAGAGCCACAGTGTCGCCGCGTCACGGAGCGAGGCGTCGGCCCGCGCCAGATCCAGGTAACCCGGCCCGCGTTTCGGGAAATCCACGTCGCGACAGGCGCGCAGCGGCACGCGAACGAGCAGTTGCAGTCGCCCGCCCGCCGGTTTGACAAACACCTGAACCGTCACGTCATTCGGGATGTCGTGAGCGGAGGCGCCCGACGGCAGCACGAAGGTGAGCGCCACCATCAATGCGGCGATGACGCGCGGTGTGATGCTTCTGCGGTCGCTGCTCATCTCAAAAGCTCCCGCGTTATAACTGAGTCTGGAAATCTGAATTCTGGAATTGCCCGAAACGGTGTCGAGAGAGGGTCTCCCATCAGCGCGCACGGCCGGAATAGTTCATCACGATGAGATGGGATCGCCTGCCTCTGCCGGTGTATGGTAATTGGATCGCGCGGCGACTGACAAGCGAAAGGCCGCAGCAGTGACGATTGAACTGGTCAGGAGAAAAAACCTGCGCCGGGTTGGGAACGAATCGTGTATTTGAAACGGATCGTGTATACTCCGGCCATCCGAAATTAATTCTGAGTTATACCATTCAAAATCAGGTCTTGTGTAACACGAACTCCGGGGGCCTGCAACAACGCAGATTGCATTTGAATAAGGGGGGAGAGATGCGCAATACGAAGCCGTTGCGTAATCTTTATCTCGGTGCGGCCTTTATCGCACTTCTGTTCGCGCTCGGTCCGATTGCGTCTGAGAGGATGACGGCCGCCCGAAGGACAGGTGGAGTCCAGGCTCCCGTCTTCCAGGTTGATCCGCTGTGGCCAAAGCCGCTGCCGAACCACTGGGTCCTTGGCTCGGTGACCGGCGTGGCCGTTGACGGCCATGATCACATCTGGATCACGCATCGCGGCGCCGATTCGCTCGGCAATAATGAGAAGGGCGCGATCCTCAGCCCGCCCACCGGTTGTTGCGTCCCGGCCCCGCAGGTCCTCGAATTCGATCAGGCGGGCAATCTGATCAGCCACTGGGGCGGCCCCGGGGAGGGCTACGACTGGCCGCAATCCACCGGCGGAATCACCATTGATCACAAAGGGAATGTCTGGATCGCAGCCGCCGGCCCGCCCGAGCCTGCCGCCGGTCGGGCGCAGGGTGCTGGAGCATCAGCCGCAGGCGCGAGAAGCGCGGCCCCGGCAGCCCCGCAGCCCGAGGACGCGCACGTCCTCAAATTCACACGCACGGGCCAGTTCCTCTTACAGATCGGACACGCGGGTAAGACCGAGGGCAATGACAGCCGGGTGGGGCTCAACCGTCCGGCCAGCGTCAGAGTTGATCCGGCGGCCAATGAGGTCTACGTCGCCGACGGGTTCGGCAATCGCCGCGTCGTCGTGTTTGACGCCGACACCGGCGCCTGGAAGCGGCACTGGGGGGCTTACGGTGAAAAGCCCGCTGACAAGAGTCCCGGCCCGTACGATCCGAACGCCCCCCCGGCAAAACAGTTTCGCACAGTGAGCTGCGTCTCGGTCGCGAAGGACGGAATGGTCTATGTCTGCGACCGCCAGAGCGACCGCATTCAGGTGTTTCAGAAGGACGGCAAATTCGTGAAGGAAGCCTTCGTCTCGAAAACCACGCTCGGCGACGGCTCGGTGTGGGACATCGCGTTTTCGCACGACCCGCAGCAGCGATTCCTGTACGTCGCCGACGGTCATGACAAAAAGGTGTTCGTCCTGCGGCGCGATACTCTCGATGTCGTGTCGAGCTTCGGCGACGGCGGACGCCTGCCGGGTCAGTTCTACGGTGTCGGCAGCATCGCCGTGGATTCAAAGGGCAACGTCTACACCGGCGAGACCTATGAAGGTAAACGCGTCCAGAAGTTCATTTACAAAGGCCCCGGACGGCCCTCGGGTCAGTACCGCGAGCGGTAGCGAGCGTGGCTCCGATAGATGGCCCGAGTCCGGGAGTCACGCTCGCTACCGCTCGCGGTACTGACTCGTGGTTGCACGGCGTCCCGGGTTGGGGCGATGAGTTATGAAAAGAAACCATGTCTATATCGGCACGATCTCTCTCGCACTCCTTGTCGCGCTCTTCGTTGGTCAGGGCATGCTGGAGCGGATGACGACCGTTCAGGGAAAAGGTGCGGTCATGGCGCCCAGGTTCGAGGTTGATCCGCTCTGGCCGAAGCCGCTCCCGAACCACTGGTACATCGGGATGACCATCGGCGTGGCGGTTGACGCGCAGGATCACGTCTGGATCGTCCACCGGCAGGACACGCTCTCTCCGAACGAGGCGGCGGCGGATCAGAAGACCGGCGACTGCTGCGCGAAGGCCCCACCCGTACTCCAGTTCGATCAGGCCGGCAACCTGATCGGGCGCTGGGGCGGCCCCGGACAGGGCTACGAATGGCCGGAGTCGAACCACGGCATCACCATTGATTACAAAGGCAACGTCTGGATCGGCGGCAACGGCGCGAACGACGCCCACATTCTGAAGTTCACTCAGGACGGCCGCTTCCTCGCGCAGTTCGGCCACCTGGGCAAAAACGGCGGCAGCAACGACACGGAGAACTTCGGGAAAGTGGCCAAAATCTTTGTTGACCCAAAGGCCAATGAAGCCTATATCGCCGACGGATACCTCAACAAACGCGTGGCCGTGCTTGACGCGGATACCGGCAAATTCAAACGCTACTGGGGCGCCTACGGCAACAAACCCGATGACACCAACCTCGGTCGCTACAACCCGGATGCGCCGCCCGCTCAGCAGTTCCGCACTCCGGTGCATTGCGCCGAGCTGTCGAATGACAGGCTCCTGTACGTCTGCGACCGCACGAACGACCGGATTCAGGTCTTCCAGCCGGATGGCAAATTCGTCAAGGAACAGTTCATCGCGAAAAGGTCTCTGTCCGAAGGCTCGGTGTGGGACATCGCCTTCTCGAAAGATCCGCAGCAGAAATACATCTACCTCGCCGACGGACGGAACGACAAGGTCTACATCATTCTTCGCGAGACGCTTGAGATCCTGACGAGCTTCGGCGATGGCGGGCGGCAGCCCGGTCAGTTCTACGCGGTCCACAGCATCGCCACCGATTCGAAAGGCAACATCTACACGACCGAGACCTACGAGGGGAGGCGATTGCAGAAGTTCGTCTATAAAGGCCTCGCGCCCGTGACGAAGCAGGATCAGGGAACTGTGTGGCCGGCATCAGGCTCGAAGTAGGGTAAGCTTTGGATAGTCGTACAGTACATGTTAGGTTGCGAAGATACCAATAGTGACCTTACTAATTGGAGATAGGCAGTATGGGATATATTTTGCGTTGCCCGAGATGTAGAGTTAATATACTTGAGGGTGGCAAACTCAATGAAAGCGGTGCCCCTGCTGACCTAATTTGGAGCAACCCAAACGTTCTGCGAGAATGCCAAGGTTGCAGAACTAGAGTTCAGATCTTCCAGAACAGGTCCGGCAAGTGTCAACGTTGGGGACCGTTCAAATGGCTCGGGCTCAGTTATTGCAACCGAATGGCCACCACCGTAATTGCGCATGATCAAGGGCCTGGACTTGGGGTTCTTTTTGAATGTCGTTGTGATCAACATGGTAGCGAAAAATTCTTTTTTCTACTGAGCGTCTCATTAATCGCTAAACTTTTTAGATAGCTAAACCTGCTTCCCCAAAGAAGGATTGTATCAACCAGGACTTGTGGCGTAGACATACAATCGCCAGATAGAGTTCGTGATGGAGATGACTCAGATCCAGGCAACACACGTTCCGGAGTTCGACATACTTGAGGTGCCCCCAGATCCCCTCGTCCGGGTTGAGATCAGGCGCATAGCCGGGCAATTGCTCAAGATGAATCTGTTTCGCTGCGCCATCGGCCAGGCAGGCTTTGACTTCCTTACTCCGATGAATCGGCGAGCCGTCCCAAATCACCAGCAGCTTGCCGCCCGTCTGCCAGAGCAGATGCTTCAAAAAATGGATACTATCAACACCCGTCAGCGCATCATCACGAATCATCGTGAACAAGGCGCCCTGCGGAGTAATCCCGCTCATCACCGACAAATGATCGCGGGTTTGAAAGACACGGAGGACCGGGGTGTGACCACGAGGCGCATACGTCCGGACCGCAGCCGGCAGCAGGTAGCAGCCCGATTCGTCCACAAAGACGAGGGTTCTGCGCTCCAGCCGCGCTTTTTTTTCATCTCCTTCCAGACGGCCGTCCGCCAGTGGGCAATCGCCCCCTCATCGCGCTGGGTCGCCCGTTCAATGGGCAGTTGCGGCGTCCAATTCACTTCCTTCAGCAGGCGGGCGACATGGGATTTGTGGGATGACACTCCGAACTCCCACTCCAGCACCTTTCTCACCCGTGGGCAGGTCCAGATGTCGCCACGAAATCCGTATGCTTCAGCCCCCTGTGACAACAGCTCCGGGATCAGCCATTTTTCTTCCGGCGTCAGTTCCGGCGGTCGCCCGGTATGTGGCCGGGCAAAGAGTGCGGCCTTACCTTTGACAAAGCTGGCGGCGATCCACTGGCTAACAGCACCTTTCGTAACACCTAAAGCCCCGGCTATATCTTTTTGCTTCCAGCCCTAGCGCTTAAGTTCAAGTGCCTGGAGGCGACGTATTTCTTTCCAGTCAGTTGATGATTGGTCCTTTGACATGCGGTAGTTTTAGCATGTCAGAAAAGTTTAGCAAATTATGAGACGCTCAGTAAAAGGATTTGGAATCATCGGCCTTTTGTTTCTGTTAGGCATCCCTTCAGTGATTCTTGCGGCGCTACTTTTTCTGCCGCTGCATCCATTACTTGTTGGAGTAATGGATCAGCGGGAAGAGAATAATCTCACAATGATCTTAGCCGCAATGCTTCTCCTGGTTTCCCTCTTATGTGTACATTTCAAGCGGAAAAGGGGAGCATAAAGTAGAAGCTTTATTACGTGTAGTATTATTTTAAGGCTAGAAGCGAAACGGAGAAGGCCAAGGAGAGTAAAGTGAAAAGTAGTATTAGTGGACAATGAAAAAGAGGCTGATAAAGATTGGTTAGTTCGTAGGCAATACGCTCCGCGACTCCAAAGTTGCGGTTACTTCGATCAACACCTAACGGCCTCGATCAGCGGGCGCGCCCTGTGACCTTGGGGACAAGTAAAGCCTCCGTTGGGCGCGCTCCGCTGCATTGGATGTTAGGCGCTACTATTCATTTGAGGGGAACTTGCCGATATTCAAAAGCCGAAAACAGAAATCTTGGTACTGGCTCAGGCGTGAGATGGCCGCGAGTACCGGCCTTCGCCCCATCGAGTGCGGCTGGTCAATGCTGTTCTGACTGGTGTCAGGCTCATGTCGTCCGAGGAGTCATTTGGAGTCCCTGCGTTTCCGCAGCGATGGTTTCTTCGCGGCGGCTGGCGGAAACAGGTTCTCCTCGATCAGAGCCTGTCGCAGGGCAACGCGATGCGGCAGATTGATTTCCAGGACGGCGATTGTCGCGCGCCCAATCGGAGTACGACCGACGAGGAAAGGGCCGTCCCACTGGAAATGTTGCGGCCACTTATCGTGGCGTGGGTGGAAAAGCCGGACGATCCGTCCCGTGCGAGGATCACGCCCCGCGATATTCGGCCCCTTATGGTTGTTGCAGGGAAAGCAGGCGAGCGCCAGGTTTTGGGCAGTTGTCGGCCCGCCGTGCTTGCGCGCGAGGATGTGGTCAATCTCAAAGGGGAGTTCGTCGTATTCCTGCGGCATCTGGCAATATTCGCAGGTGTGCTGAGCGCGCTGCCAGACCAGACGTTCGAGGCGAAGCTTCATGGCTATGCTCAGTTGGCAGTGCGGACTTTCTTCAGTGCTTTGCGGGCCTTGGACTTCATCAGTGACAAGACATGACCGACGCGCTCATAATTGTCCGCTTCGATGTGTTCTTCGAGAGTCAGCGTGCCCGCACGGGCCTTCTCCGCCAACTCGTGCATGCGAGCGATGTCCGGTTGAGGGAAACTGAGAGTGAGAATGTAGCGAGCCGCCTCCGGAGAAAGTTCGGGGCCGACCGGTTCGAGCAGTCGCCCCCAAAGGGCGGCCTCGCTGGTGCTGAGCGTGGAGGCTGTTTGCACAGGGAACTCCGATGAATGATGTCCTGCCTCTTCCATAACCCGGATTGTACGCTCAATCGGTTCAGGAGAGGAAGAGGGCGCACCTGTATCAGAGAAGAAAATGCGCGGTCGGCTCATGACCTCGTCAAGAGCCTGGTCACGAAGCCGGAATAGAACCGGAGGTGAACGATGTCGCGAATAATATACCGATCCATCCCCGCATTGCTGGTACTCGCCGTCGGGCTGGTCTGGATGACGATGGGTGCGTGGGGTCAGTCCAAAACCGGGAAGCGAGTGTCGGACCGTTCAACCGGAAACCGGACGACAATTAATTCAACAAAGGGCGGGATGGCGGCCCATTCGACCAGCAACGGCGAGTGGCCGCATTACACCGGTGATCTGGCGGGCACCAGATATTCGCCGCTCGACCAGATCAACGCCGACAACTTCAACAAGCTGGAGGTCGCCTGGCGCTTCAAGACCGACAATCTGGGCACGCGGCCCGAATACAAACTCGAAGGGACGCCGCTCATGGTTGGCGGCATGCTTTATGCGACAGCCGGAACGCGGCGGTCTGTCGTCGCGCTCAAGCCGGAGACTGGCGAACTGGTATGGGTGCATGCCGAGTTTGAAGGGCAGCGCGCCGTCAATTCCCCGCGGCAGTTGTCGGGCCGCGGGCTGTCGTACTGGACTGACGGCAAGGGCGACGATCGCATCCTCTATGTGACCACGGGCTATCGCCTCGTCGCCCTCGATGCCAGGACCGGAACGCGCATCCCCAGTTTCGGCAAAGACGGTATGGTTGACCTCAAGGTCGGCGTGGTCTACGGAACGGGTCAGCAGATTGATCTGGAAAAAGGCGACGCCGGATTACACTCGACGCCGATTGTGGCCGGCGACGTGGTCATCATCGGCATGGCAATGAAGGAAGGCATGACGGTCGTGACCCACAACAACGCCAAGGGGCAGGTCCGCGCCTTCGACATACGGACAGGCAAACAGCTCTGGGCCTTTCATCCGATCCCGAGGCCGGGCGAGTTTGGCAATGACACGTGGCTCAACAACTCCTGGGCCACCAACGGCAACACGGGCGTCTGGACCCAGATCACCGTGGACAACGAACTCGGGCTGGTCTATCTGCCGGTGGAATCACCGACCTCGGATTTCTACGGCGGGCATCGCCCCGGCAACAACCTGTTTGGCGAGAGCCTGGTCTGCGTTGATCTGAAAACCGGCAAGCGGAAATGGCACTTCCAGGTCGTGCACCACCCGATCTGGGACTATGACCTCTCATCCGCGCCGATCCTCGCCGACATCAACGTCAACGGGAGAGCGATCAGGGCGGTCGCTTTGCCGACCAAGGAGGCTTTCCTGTACGTCTTTGACCGCGTGACGGGCGAGCCGGTCTGGCCGATAGAAGAACGCCCCGTGCCAAAGGGCGACGTGCCAGGCGAATGGTATTCGCCCACGCAGCCCTTCCCGACAAAGCCGCCGGCATACGCGCGCCAGACCGTCACGGTTGATGACCTGATTGATTTCACGCCCGAGCTGCGGGCGCAGGGGCTCAAGGTGATCGAGCAGTTCAGGAACGGGCCGATATTCAATCCACCCACCCTGAGCAAACCTGGCGGCCCACTCGCGGGGCTCACGATCGGCACCACTAACGGTGGGACGAACTGGCCGGGCGCGGGATACGATCCCGAGACGCACACCGTCTATGCGCCGGCGTCAAATGCCAGCGTCACGCCGATCGGGCTGATCGAGCCGCCCGAAGGATTCTCGGATATCAAATACGTGCTGGGCCGGGCCGGCCAGCCGTTCCGTGTGAGCGAGGGGCCGGGTTTCGGCAGCGCCGCTGATTTCCCGCAGGAACCCAGGCGGCGCGCCGCTCCAACTGCACCAGCCGCGCCCGGCACAGCCGCTGCTCCCCCGGCGCGTGGCGGCGAAGGCGGTGGCGGTGGAACGTTTGTGCAGGGCCTGCCGCTCCTCAAACCGCCTTATGGGCTCCTCTCGGCCATCAATCTCGACAAGGGTGAGATCGCGTGGCAGGTCCCGCACGGCGATACGCCCGATGTCGTGCGCAATCACCCGTTGCTTAAAGGAATGAACATTCCCAAAACGGGTCAGAACGGAGCCGTCGGGCTGGTGGTCACGAAAACGCTGGTCATCATGGGCGACCCGCAGGTTACTACCACGTCGGCCCATCCGCGCGGCGCGATGCTGCGTGCATACGATAAGGCGACCGGTAAAGAGGTAGGTGCGATTTACATGCCGGCGCAGCAGAGCGGATCGCCGATGACCTATATGCATAACGGCAAACAGTACATCGTCGTCGCGGTGAGCGGCGGCGCATATTCGGGCGAGTACATTGCGTTCGCGCTGCCTGACGAGGAGCGCCCCACAAGTAACGGCGGTGATCGCCAGAGGTGAGATGAAGGTCAGAATCAGGATCAAAATCGCGGTGACGGCTATCATCGGTCTGGCGGCAATTGGAGTGTTCGCCCCGACGCCCCGCGCGCAGGAAACGGCTCAGGCGCGTTCGGTGTGGGAGGGTGTGTACACGGAAGAGCAGGCAAAGCGCGGCGCCGCGTTTTACAGTCGGGATTGCGCGTCGTGTCACGGCAGCGATCTGTCCGGAGCTGACGAGATACCTGCGCTTTCCGGCCCGGCTTTTCTCTCGAACTGGGACGGCCTGACCGTCGGCGACTTATCCGAGAGAGTTCGCATCACGATGCCGCCCAACAAACAGGGACGGCTGAGCCGTCAGCAGATCGTTGATATCCTGAGCCACATCCTCGGCGCCAACGGCTTTCCGGCGGGCAAAACAGAACTCGAACCGAAGACCGAGGTACTCAAGCAGATTCGGATCGAAGCAACCAAACCCAGGGCGAAGTGAGGTGTTGTTTGAAAGTTGGTTGGTGATTTGGTAAGCCCATTCACCGCAGAGGCGCGGAGGACGCAGAGGCCTCGCAGAGAGGAGAGGAGAAGAAAGAGTAAAGAGTGAGATTATCTTCCTCTCCCCTTCTCATCTTTCTTCTTCCCTCTGCGCTGTCTCTGCTCTCTCCGCGCCTCTGCGGTGAATGGATCTCCCATCACCAGATGATTGAAATCAATCCGGGTAAGCCCTGTGAGAACCATCAACAGCGGAGGTACATATGCTACAAAACCTGGCGACGCGCCGAAGATTCATGGGCGGGGTGGCGACTGCCCTGAGTTTTGTCGGCTTTAATCCCTCGCTCAAACTTTTCGCGCAGACGAGACAGGGCCGGCAGGGGGCGGAGGCGGCGGAAAATGCCCCGCTCACCCCGGCGGAATACGACAGCATGGCCAAACTCGCGAACAACGAGAATGGCTGGGGGCCTTCCGATACAGTGACGAAAGCCATGACGGATGCGCTCAAGTACTCCAACCGTTATCGCTACCCGGACGGCGGCATAGTTGATGCCATCGCCGCCCACCACGGCGTCAAACCGGAGAACGTGATCATCGGCGCCGGGTCGGGTGAAATCCTGAAGGTAGTCAACGACGTGTTCCTGCTCGAACACAAGAGGATCGTCGGCGTGGATCCGAGTTATGACTCGGTCTTCCGCTACGCGACCAACACCAAGGCCGACGCGATCAAGGTGCCGTTGCTGAAGGATTACCGGATGGACATCCCGGGGATCATCCGGGCGACGAAGATGAACTACCGCGACGTCGGTTTTGTTTACATCTGCAACCCGAACAACCCGACCGGCAACATCATTCCCAAACATGAAATCAAGCTGCTGCTCGATTCCCTGCCGCCTGATGTCGTGGTGCTGATTGACGAAGCCTACCATCACTTCGTCACGAGCCCGGACTACGCCACGTCGGTTCCATATGTCCTCGAAGGGCGTCCGGTCATCGTCACCCGCACGTTTTCGAAGATCGCCGCGCTCGCCGGCATGCGCCTTGGCTACGGGCTCGCCCCGAAGGAGCTGATCGAGAGGATGCGCCCGTTCGGCGGCGGGGGCCTGAATGCCATCGTCAAGTACGGTGGCGTGGCCGCGCTCAAGGACACGGCGTATGAAAACAAGATCAGGCAGATGGTGATCGCGCTGCGCAACGGGACGACGAAGGGGCTCGCCGAGTGGGGCTACGAAGTGATCCCGTCGGAAGCCAATTTCTTTATGGTGAACGTCGGCCGCGATGTCACTCCGGTCATCGAGGATTTCCGCAAGCGCAAAGTCCTTGTGGGGCGGAAGTTCCCCCCGATGAATAACTGGCTGCGCGTGTCGGTCGGGACCGAACCGGAGATGACCAGGTTCATGGCGGCGTTCAAGGAACTCTTCCCGGCGGGCGGCATCAAGACCAAAGCCGAGACAAGTAACTGATCTCTATGGGCGGCCTGCGAGCGATTGGCAGTACGGCCCGGGCCGACTTGGTGCAAAACCAAAGGACGACTTATGAGAGTTTCTTTCACCGCAGAGGCGCCGAGCAAGCAGAGGAAAAGCAGAGGTTTTCTCCTCTCTCTCTGCGCTCCCTCTGCTTGCTCGGCGCCTCTGTAGTGAAAGGGGATTCACTCAGGGTCTCTTGATCCTGCCTGATTATTATCACCAATGATCCGAGGTACGCCATGACGTTTCTGCTTGCCATCTGGCTTCTTCAGGCGCCCACGGTCGCGCTCGAAAATGACTACGTGCGTGTGACGCGTGACGCAGCGCCGTGCGCTTCGTCCGCCGCGCCGGGCTGCGGGGATCGCGTGATCGTGGCGCTCGGCGAGATCGAGTTGCGGTCCGGCAACACGCGCCGGAAGATGACCCGGGGTGACATCACGGTCTTCAAGCCCGGCGAGTCTTACGAGCCGCCGGCGGGGGGCGCCTACTTCGAGGTGGCTATCAAGGCGAACCACCCGCCCGTCGAGTCGCCCCGCGAACTCATCCCCGAAAAGAACGCCATCCGTTATGACAGCGAGCGTTTTTTTATCTTTGAAGAGAGACTCGCCCGGGGCGACACGCGCGCGCGGCACAGCCACAGCCAGCGCGTGGTGATGCAGCTCAACCGGACGCGCCTCCAGCAGTGGCCCGAAGGGGCGCCGGAGATTTTCGTCGAGGTAGTGCCCGACCGCGCCACTTTCAACCCGCCCGTCATCCACACGGTGAAGAATGTCGGGGACGCGCCGCTGCGGGGCATCGTGATTGAGTTCAAGGCGGAGCGGCAGAAACTGACCCCGAAATGATGCGGCCTGACTTTATCGTTGAGCGTTGCGATATCGGAGCCTGTCATGGACAAAGAATACGAACCATACAATATTGTGTGGCAACCGTTCAGTGTGGATTCTCCAATAGCAAAACGTCTTGGGAGCAAAGAACAAGTGTATTTACCATATTTTATTGACGGAGAATCCCTAAAAGAACTTCAGGGGAAAAGGCCCGTGCCTCTTAATGAGTTTGGTCTTTTGCGGGGTATCTTGGCTAGCTATTTTGATGTCTCTCCCTATTTACCATTGGGAACAGATACAATCCAGCACCATCTAGAAGTCGTTATTCACGATCTCACAAATGTATTCAAGTTCAAATCAACTGAAAAAATGATACTTGATACGTCAGCTATCCTTCGTGATAAAAATGGCCCTTGGGTCAGCCGTGCTGCTTTGCAGACAGGGATGCGCTTGATCCCCGACAGCTCATTTATTCGTAGTGATTTCATAATGGATGTGTGGTGCTTATTGAAAGAAGAGAAACCTCATCAGCAACAAATTTCACTCGACGAAATTACAAGAGCATATTCAGGATTGGATCTGGACACCGTTTTGGCAGGCGCTAGGGAGCTTTTGTTGTTCGCCAATTTTGTGTCTTTGTCATTTCTCGGGCGACTCGATGAGAGAGATACCTTCATGGAAAGCGCAGCATTCAATCAGATAACGAGCAAATATCTCATGACAAAGGTTCTGTATGTACTGAATAATAAAGATACAGACATCAATTTTGTTCTGTCATAACCTCAGCGGCCATGTTTAGGTGGTCTGCCAGAAGAGCCATCATCGACAGAAGCATGGAGCTATCATCGCCTGATGTGATTCAAACAAATCCCAGAGGAGAGTCTGATGGATGACCAGGAACTCTCACGACGACTTTTTATCAGCAGATCATGCGCGGGCCTGGCTTCGGCCTGGTTCCTGTCCAGTATGCCTGAGATCATCGCCGCTCAGGAGCATGCCCATCGCGCGGCGCAGTCGGCGGCACCCGCGAAGTTCGAGTTTCTCACTCCCGATCAGGCTGTCGAAGTTGAAGCCATCGCGGCGCAAATCATCCCCACCGACGACACGCCCGGCGCGCGTGAAGCTCGCGTCATCTATTTCATTGACCGGGCGCTCGCGACCTTCGCGTCAGGTGAGCGTGAAGCGCTGGTCAAAGGTCTCAGGCAGCTTCCGGTACAGGTCAGGAAGCGGTTCAAACCGGCGCAGAAATTCTCCGAACTTGACTCCGCGCGGCAGATCCGGTTGCTCAAGACAATCGAAAAGAGTCCCTTCTTCGAGCTGGTGCGGACGCTGACCGTCATCGGGATGTTCGCCAACCCCGAATACGGCGGCAATTACGACCAGATCGGATGGAAGCTGATCGGCTTTGAAGACCGCTTCTACTTCAAGCCGCCTTTCGGCTTCTATGATCGTGACTATCAGGATCAGTACCGCGAGCGGTAGCGAGCGTGGCTTCCACAAGCGGCCTGCTATCGGAGTCACGCTCGCTACCGCTCGCGGTACTGATCCGTATTTCAAGGAGCCCGGTGATGACAGATGCGGGGGTTAAGTTTGACGCGCAGACTGAGATTGATTTTCTGATCGTCGGGGCGGGCGCCGCGGGCGGCATCATTGCCAAAGAGCTGTCTGTGGCCGGATTTCGCGTCGTCGTGCTGGAACAGGGGCCGTATCTGCGAGAGAAGGACTTCGAGCATGACGAGTTGAAATACATGCGGCTGCGCGCCATCTCGAACGACTACGTGCGCCAGCCGAACACCTTCCGCAGGACCGAAAAGGAAAAGGCCACGGTACTGCCTTCCATCATCTACGGCCGGCAGGTGGGCGGCGGCACGGTCCACTTTACGGCCAACTACTGGCGCTTTCACGAAATAGATTTCGTCGAGCGCAGCCGCTGGGGCTCCATCGCGGGGACCGGCTTTGCCGACTGGCCGATCACCTACGCCGAGCTTGAGCCGTATTACACCAAAGCCGAGTGGGAGTTGGGCATCTCGGGCCGACCCGGCCCCTTTGATCCGCCGCGCTCCAGGCCCTACCCGGTGCCGCCGCTGCCGATCAAGTCTTCGGGCGTGCTGGCCGAGCGGGGGGCGCGCAAGCTCGGGTGGCATGCCTTCCCTGCCCCGATGGCGATCATCTCCCAACCCTACCGCGGTCGCTCGGGCTGTGTCCACTGCGGCTTCTGCGAATACTTCGGCTGCGAAGTGAGGGCCAAATCATCCACGCTGGCGACGGTCATTCGCGAGGCGGAAGAGACGGGCCGGTGCGAAATCCGCCCGAACAGCTACGTCCGCAAAATCGAGATTGATCAGTCGGGGCGAGTCACCGGGGTGACTTACTTTGGCGAAAACAAGCGGGAGCAGTTCCAGAAGGCCCGCGCGGTCGTACTCTGCGCGAACGGGGCCGAGACCGCACGGCTGCTGTTGCTCTCGAAATCGAAGCTCTTTCCCAGAGGGCTCGCCAATTCGAGCGGCAAGGTGGGCAGGTATCTGATGTATAACGGGCACCCTGCGGTCGGATCCCTGTTTGAACACCCGCTCAACGAATTCAAGAGCGTGGGGGTGAGCCGGATCATCCAGGATTTTTACGAGAGCGACCCGAAGCGCGGGTTTTACGGCGGCGGGGCGATTGACACGCGGTTCATCGCATACCCCATCGAATTTGCCCTCACCCGCCTGCCGCCTGACGCGCCGCAGTGGGGCGCAGAGTACAAGCGGCTGCTCCGGGAACATTACACCCGCAGCCTGACCGCACTCGGTCACACCACCTCGCTGCCGGTCGAATCCAACAGCGTCTCGCTCGACCCGGATGTGAAAGACGACTGGGGGCTGCCCGCCCTGCGCGTCACTTACCAGTTTCACCCCGAAGACATGAAGATCATGAAGTTCATGCAGGACCGCTGCAAAGAGCTGCTCGAAGCCGCCGGCGCGCGCAAAATCTGGAGCCGCCCGGTGCGCGATACGGCATTCGGTTTTCACCTGATGGGTACCTGCCGCATGGGGAACGATCCGAAGGAGTCGGTCGTCAACAAGTATCATCGCGCGCACGAGGTGCCGAACCTGTTCATCTGCGACGGTAGCAGCTTCGTCACTTCGGGGCGCGGCCAGCCGACCTGCACGATTCAGGCGCTGGCCTACCGCGCGGCGGATCACATCACGCGAATGGCCAAAAACGGAGAGATCAAGTCGGCCCTCTGAAAAGGAGATTACGATGAAACACGCCCGGTCACTGATGACCCTGACAGTTGTCACCTTCGCTTTGACTCTCAGCGCCGAACCCCGGCAGCAGAAATCGGCACCTTCGGTTGAATATTCGAGCGCGATGAGCAGCACCAGTCGCAATCTCTCGGATGTCGTCCGGGTCGGGGACCTGCTTTATCTCTCGGGCAAGCTCGGCACGGACAGCTCCGGCAAACTTGTGCCAGGAGGGATTGCGGCAGAAACCAGGCAGACGCTGGAAAACATCCGGGGCATGCTTGAGAAGAATGGCTCGTCGCTCGACCAGGTCGTGAAATGTACGGTCATGCTGGCCGACATCAAGGAGTGGGCCGAGATGAATTCCGCCTATACCACATTTTTCAGGAAAGAACGCCTGCCCGCGCGCAGCGCCTTTGGCACGAGCGGCCTTGTCCTCGGCGCCCGCGTCGAGATTGAGTGCATCGCCACAGTCAAATAAGCCTGGGGTCTGTGAACCTGCATTGAGCTTGAAACTAATCCGGCCTTCGCGCATCCACGCCGGTTCTGGTATAAGGAATTCTCCATTTCCGCCCAATGCCAACATCCCTCGTTCAAGGAGATCAGCATGAAACGTCTCAGCTGTCTGACCTGTCTGCTGCTGGTATGTTGCATCCTCATGTCGGCCCGGACTGAGCGGCCGGCGGCCAAAGCCTTCATCGGCGCCCGTGTGATTGACGGCACGGGTAAGGCTCCGATTGAGAATGCCGTCGTGGTGGTGCGCGGCGGGCGAATCGAGGCGGTCGGCCCGTCCGGCAAAGTCGCTATTCCCGCCGGTGCCGAGCGGATTGACGTCTCGGGCAAAACGATCATCCCGGGTCTCATCAATGCCCACGGCCACGTGGGTGCGACCAGGGGGCTGCTCTCCCGGCCTGAATATTACACGCGGGAGAACGTGACAGAGCATCTCCGGTTGTACGCGCGTTACGGGGTCACGACTGTCTTCAGTCTCGGCGGCGACGGGCCGCAGGCGATTGAACTTCGCGACGCGCAGGATTCACCCGCGCTCGACCGGGCGCGCCTGTATGTGGCCGGCCCCGTCCTGACACCCGCGACGCCGGAAGAAGCCCGCCAGCTCGTGGAGAAGGTCGCGGCGATGAAAGCCGACATCGTCAAGATTCGGGTGGATGACAATCTGGGCACCACGCCGAAAATGCCTGCCCCCATTTACCAGGCGGTCATCGAGCAGGCCCACCGCAGCGGCCTGCGAGTGGCGGCCCATATGTTTTACCTTGAGGACGCCAGATCGCTGCTGCGTTCCGGCGTTGATTTCCTGGCCCACAGCGTGCGGGATAAGGTAGTGGATGCCGAATTGATTTCGTTACTCAAACAGCGCGACGTGTGCGTGTGCCCGACGCTCGTGCGTGAGGTCTCGGCCTTCGCGTATGAAAAGACTCCCGAATTCTTCAGCGACCCGTTCTTTCTGCGTGAGGCCGACCCGCAAGTCATCGAACAGCTGAAAGACCCCGCGCGCCAGCAGGCCATGAAGAACAGTCCGACCGCCCAGGGCTACAAGCACGCGCTTGAGGTCGCCAGCCGGAATCTCAAAGCGCTGTCTGATGCCGGCGTCCGCATCGCCTTCGGCACCGACAGCGGGCCGCCCGCGCGTTTCCAGGGGTATTTCGAACACATGGAACTGGAACTGATGGCCAAAGCCGGCCTGACGCCGATGCAGATTCTGTTATCCGCCACGCGCGATGCCGCCCGCTGCATGGGGCTCGCGGATCGGATTGGCACGCTCGAGCCGGGGAAGCGGGCCGACCTGCTCGTACTCGGCGCGAACCCGCTCACCGACATCACGAGGACCAGAACAGTTGAATCAGTGTGGATCGCCGGCAACCGCGTACCGCCACATGAGGGGACAGTCGGCAGAACACCCGCCGGCAAAAACTGACGGCTCCATACGCAATTCCCTTCCCTTCGCCTGAAGGAGGAACATCTGATGAGTTCACGATCCGGAATCAGCCTCGCAGCAATCGCCCTGCTGTCAGCCGCCGCCGGCCTGACGGGCGCGGCTCTCAGTAAAGATCACACGCCCACACGCGCAGCCTTCCTGAAAGTGATTGACCGCCCGCGCGTGCCGCTTGCGCCAGAAGTCAAATCGCTCGCCGAGACGGACGGTCTGGCGGAGTGGCATTTCACCTTCGCGGCCGATGCGGAGCAGCGCGTGCCGGGCATCCTCGTGAAGCGGACCAGACCCGCGGGGCGGCGCCCGGTAGTCATCGCGCTGCATGGCACGGGCGGCAATAAGGAAAGCCAGCTCGCTTTACTGAAGGACCTGGCCGGCCCTGGCTTCATCGGGGTCGCGATTGACGGTCGTTATCATGGCGAGCGCGCCAAAGCCGGCAGGGGCAGCGCCGAATACAATGAAGCGATCCTGCGCGCTTACCGCACCGGCAGGGAACATCCTTTCCTGTATGACACGGTCTGGGACGTGATGCGGCTCGTTGATTACCTGGAGTCGCGCGCGGATGTGGACCCGCAGCGCATCGGAATGATCGGCTTCTCCAAGGGCGGGATGGAGACTTACCTGGCCGCCGCCGTTGATCCGCGAATTGCCGTGGCTGTTCCCTGCATCGGCGTGCAGAGCTTCCGCTGGGCGCTGGAGAACGACTCATGGCAATCGCGCGTGGGAACCATTCAGGCCGCCGTCAATGGCGCCGCCAAAGACATGGGCGTGGCCACAGTCAATGCGGACGCGGTGCGCAGGTTTTACGACCGCGTGGTTCCGGGCATCTATTCCGACTTCGACGGGCCGCAGATGCTGCCGCTCATCGCGCCGCGCCCGCTGCTGGTCATCAATGGGGACTCGGATGCGCGGACCCCGATCCTCGGTCTGATGGAATGCGCTGAGCGCGCGCGCAAGGCGTACCGCGAGGCGCGGGCCGAAGATAAATTCGTCCTGCGGATTCAGGAGAAGACCGGCCACGCAGTCACGCCCGAGTCTCGTCAGGCCGCCATCGAGTGGTTCGTCAAATGGCTTAAGCCGTAATGGAAGACATTACGGGAGAGAAAAACTGCCTCAATCGGGAAAGGGCGCAACAGCCTTTCCAGGACGCAGCTTCCTGATGCGGACAAAAATTTCAGAGCAGGGTTGCTCGTTGGCTCCTTATTCTGAGGTCGCCACTGACGGGCATTGTGGGCCGGGTCATGAAAGATCCAGCACTTCCACCGCTTCGACTGTTGCGGGGAATGATGATTCCTGCGTCAGGTCATGGCTGATTCGGCTCTCTCTCCACCGCACCCTGCCTGATTGAACTGCATTCCTGATCTGCCTCTGTCGTGTGGTCAGGGCCGCAGACTGCCCGGTCTTCACTTCGACAAACACGACCTCCCTCACTTCTTCATCACTCATCCCGTCGAAGACTATGAAGTCAACCGGGCTGCCGATGAACCGGGCGTCTTTGGGGTTGAAGGGGAAGTCAGGCAGGTACGGGACGAAGTGTTCCGTGACCTTTCCGATAATGACGGCCTGACTCCGCTGTCTCGCGTCCTCTCTGATCAGGTGTTCCTGCTCCGACTTCCACCCGTTGAGGGAAGCCAGAGCTTCTCTGCGCGCGATCTCCCTCTGCTCCCGGCGGATCGCCTCGCATTCATTTTCGCGCCATGTGTTGAAGGACTCCTGCACGCGCCGGTTCAGATGTTCCTGCCACTCGGAAAGAAGAGCTGATTTCCTTGCGTCGCTCTCCTGCAAATTCTCGACCTGCGTCTGCAACTGGAAGATCTGCTCAATTCTGGCTTCCGCCCTCTGCCTGAGCGCTTCATTCTGAATCTGCAGTTGCGCAATCGCGGCGGTCTGAGCCGAATCCCTCTGCCGGAAGGCCTCGTTCTGCGCCCGGAGCTGCCTGAGAATCTCCTCCAGCTTCGCGTCGCGCGTCCGTGTCGAGGAGAGCCGCACGAGCAGGTAGAAGATGACGGCCATTGAAATGAGCAGAAGGAGTTCTGACATACTGCCTCCGTGGGCTTTTTGCTGGGGTGAGGCGCGGGCTGCGGCTTAACAACCGGCTGGTCGTTACCCTGCGCGGCCGAAACATTCCAGTGAGGCTGGAATACAAAATTCCATCTGTGAGAAATGGCGATTAGGCTGTATATTCCGCCGGCATTGTGACAATGAGGTCAGAATCCCTGATCAGCCTGGCGGGTTTTGTGTCAGACAGTCCTTCGGTCTGGCCTGTTCACGGCGCGATCCTGGTCTGATGGCGACGCGGCACCATCACTCCTTCTGGGCGCCGGGGCCGGGAGCGGCCCGGCGGTATTCGTGCCGCTTCGCGCTCCACTTGGCCGTCAGGTACTCGCCCAGATCGAGCGTGCCGGAGAGGGTGTCCCCCTGCACCGTGCCGACAAACTCGTAGGAGAGGTTGTCGCCATGTTCCTCGGTCCAGGAACTGGAGAGCCTGACCGCATCGCCTTCAATCGTGCCGTAGAGTTCGCGTGACACGTAATCGCCCTGGTGCGATCCCATAATATAACCATCCTGCTGTCTCAGGTGGAGCGTGTGATCGGAGGTGCTGCCAATGTATTCAATGCGCACATCCCACTGGCCGCTCAGGTCGGCGGCGGGCGCTCGGGGCGGCTGTTTCGGCTTCGTCCGCGGTGGATTTGAGAGCAGGGCGTGGAGCCGCTCGGCGACTACTTTCTCCTCGCCCGGTGACATCATATAGGCCGTGATCGAGACGCCGGTTTCGCCGCTGCTTGCGGCGCCACGGCCTCTGTTACCGCCAACCGCGTTCAGGGTGATGCGCGGTTCAGTGTTGTAGAGGATGCCGGCCAGTTCCGCACCCGTAATGCCGAGCTTCGCGCCGTCCCAGCGGATGTTCAGCCCGGGGCTCCGGTTGGAAAGCCCTCCGAGTTCGCTGCGCACAGTGGCGGTCACGCCCTCGACGGTGGAGACGCGTTTGGCGATATGGTCCATCCACGAGAGCCACTGGTTCCACTCGGCCTTGTGGTCACGCTTCATCCACATCTCGACGGCGGCGAGCATCCCCATGACCTCCTCCTTCCCGATCTTCATGCTGCGGCCAAAACCGTGGTGCGGGGCGCTGTGAACCCAGGCCGACCTGACCAGATCCTTACGCCCGAGCAGCAGGCCGGCGCATTGCGGCCCGCGCAGACACTTGCCCCCGCTGTAACCAACCAGAGCTGCCCCTTTCTGCAGATGCACGTTGGGGACAGTCAGAATCTCCGCCGCCGCATCCACTAAGACCGGGACATTCTTCTGCCTGGCGAGGCCGGTCAGAACTTCCAGCGCCATCGGGCCGGTCTCCGCCGGCGGCCCGGCCAGCACATAGACCATAGCAGTTCGGGGGCCGAGGGCAGCTTCAAATTCCTCGGGCGTGCCGGCCTCAAGCACCCGGACGCCCACCGAGCGCACGGCCGCGTCGTAGACGTTGCGCGAATGTTTCGGGATGATCACTTCGTCTTTGGCAAACCCGCTCAGGTTCGGGATTCGCACATGCTTGTCGGGGTTCGCGCCGGCGACACAGGCCGCCGTGGCGTGCGCGAGGGCGGCCGCACATCCAGAGGTGACGATGCCTGCTTCCGCCCCGGTCAGCTCTGCGAGGCGCCGACCGACGGCTTCCATCAGCTCATCCAGATGGACGTAGTGCAGGGCGGCGGCCTCCTTCGCCGCGCGGACCTCCGGCAACTCAAGCGAGCCGCCGATAATGGTGAATGTCCCACGGCAGTTGATTAACGGGCGGACGCCGAGCGCCTGATAAATTTCCGCCACTGCCGGGGCTGGCGCCGCAACCGCTTCGTGGCCGCGAAGGATGCCCGATAAAAGGGCCAGCAGCCCTCCCCGGCGAAACAACTCTCGCCGGCTGAGGTCGCTCGCAGGCTGCCCCCATACGTTCTTCAGTGAATTCATAAGCGAAGTGTCTCCGGATAAAAATTGTCACAAGTCAGATACTGCAACGTTAGCCTGTCCCTGAGCCGGTTGAGGACCATCGTAGATGCAGGCGTAAGCTTCGCACTCACGATCTGTGGCGGGGATCTTCGTAACGCGCCTCCTGATTCAGTTCGGCTTCGAGTTCCTCACGATCACGGCGGTTGCGCCTGAGATACCAGCCGAGCAGGACGGCAAAGAATGCGAGCAGTGTCACAGCGAAGATAACAAGAGTGACTGGGCTGTTCATAATTACGCGGCTCCGGCACAACTCGTGTCAGGCGACATCCTCCCGCGACCAGATATCGCCATACTCAGTCACGAGCCCATTGTCGTCAACGACGATGCGCGCCACGAACTGACCGCCCGCGCTCTCGTACCGCCAGACGCGCTCCTCAAGGCGCGTGTACGTCTGCTCAAACGGCTCAAGCGCGAAGCTCGGGAACCGGAGCCACGCCGCCCGGACCTGTGCCGATTGCCCGACCCCGAGGTTGAGGCGGCGGATCGGGAGCAGGTTCGTTGACGGGCTGAAGTTAAGGTCAATGTCAACGCATCCGGCCACGTCGCGGCATTCGCATCCGTTGAACTGCCACTGCCCTGACGCCTCGCGCCTGACATCAACATTGATGCTGCGGCCTCCGACCCAGCCCGCGACCGCCGCCGAGCGGGTCTGCCAGTGCGGATCACACGTGATCTCATAATCCAGCCGGCACGCCTGTCGCTCGAAGGCGAAGACGGCTGTCCCGGGGAGTTGCCAGCCGGGATCGAGCGGGGCGAGCCGGCAGGCTTCATGACCGGGGATGTCATGCCTTCTCCAGAGAATGGTGCGCGCTTCCATGTCCTTCTTCCTCACGCGGAATCAGATAACGATGTCCCCCGCACAGGCTGAGCAAATAACCCGCTCCCGGTTGATTCCCCGAAGGCTTCGTGACCAGACACGTTCCGGGCTCAGGCGGACGGCCAGTTGGCGGCGGGCCTGCCGAGCCACACCCACGCGATGTAATCCACGAGCGGTGGGGAGCCGCCGACTTCGCGGAGGCGGGTATTGATCTGCCCCCGGTGATACATACTGTGCAGCGCGACCTGCAGCGCGGTCTCGCCGACGGTCGTCGTCTCCGGCCTGCGCCCGAGCCGCTGCTCGACCATCGCGGCCCACGGCATCGGCATCGGCTGCGACGCCCGTTCATCATTGAGCGCCCCGAGGTAAGCCCGGGCTTCACCGTAGTACGCGCGGCCATAGTTCATCAGTGACTCCGCGTCCTCGAACGTCGGGGGCGAGGCCGGGAACGGCTCATTGCGCCAGACCAGCAGGAACGCACGCTGAACCGTGTGCAGGTGGTAGAGGTACTCCCGCAGCTTCGCGTCCGCCCGCCCATTCTCCGACGCGAAGACTGATGCCCAGACTGTGGCATCGGCCCACTCCATGTGTCGGTAAAGATCGGTGAGAGTATTGATGTCCGCCATAGCAATTACTCCGCGCCACTACCCCCTTGTATTCATCAGCATCCCCGCGAGGGCACCTGACCGCTTCACACGTCACCCGGCCCGATTAAGAAGCCGGCCTTTTGCGTGGCTGAAGTCGTGGGGGTCGCAGGCCAGCCCGAGGTCACGATCACTGACTATGGTTGAGAGCAGCGTGAGAATACGCCTGCGGGCGGAGTTTCGCAACGACCGAGCCCGGCGAACTCCGGGGCGCCCGCCGCCGCGATACGCCTGCGGGGCGCGGGCCTATGATATTTTCGCCCGCCCCCGACGCCGGGAAAAACCGTTGAAGTCATACGGAAGACCTGTTAATATGTGTTCCGTTCCTACGCTATTCATATGTTCATAAGGCTGGAGCCGCCAGGTCTGCGTCGGGCATTGTGCTGATGCCCCCGGGGCCGGCGGGTGAAACCGATGGATCATCAAATCATCACTCTCAGCAAGGATCTGCCGATCCCGCTCTATCACCAGCTGAAGACCCTGCTGCTCGGGAAGATTCAGGCGGGCGAGATGAAGCCGAACGACCGGCTGCCCGCCGAAGACGAACTGGCCGCCACCCACGGCGTGAGCAAGGCGACAGTGCGTCAGGCCCTGAATGAACTGGCGTCGGCCGGCGTCGTGCGGCGCGAGCAGGGGCGCGGCACGTTCGTCGCCGAACCCAGAATGGCGCAGGGGCCGCGCGAACTGACCAGCTTCAGCGCCGAGATGCGCCGGCGCGGGCAGGCCCCCACGTCCAGGGTACTCAAACAGGATGTCGTCAAGGCCGAGGCCGACGTGGCCGCGAAGCTGCAAATCGCCGAGGGCAGTCTGGTCGTGCGGCTGAAACGGCTGCGCCTGGCTGACGGCGAGCCGCTGGGCATTCAAACGGCTTACCTGCCCCTGGAACTGGCGCCGCGGCTGGCTAAAGAGGATTTCACCTCGGCGTCGCTTTATGAGGTGCTGGAGCGGAAGTACGGCCTGCTGCCGGCGCGCGCGCAGGAGACCCATTACGCCGTGCTGCTCGAACGCGACGAGGCGCGGCTGCTGAAGGTGACGGCCGGTTCGCCCGCGCTCTCCGCCGAGCGCGTGACCTTTCTGGCCGGGGGCCGCCCGCTCGAACTGACCTACTCGATTATGCGCGGCGACCGTTACAAGATCGTACTCGATCTGACCAAATATCAACTCAGGGCGTAAGCCCCTCATCAACCTGTTTCATCAACCGATCGGAGCGTCACGATGCCCCGTCTTTGGGTGACGACAGTATTTGTGTCTCTGCTGCTGGCGTGCAACGCCCTGTGCGTGGCGCGGGTGGCCGCGCAGTCAATCGGCAGTGGCGGCAAAGACGGCAGCGGTGCGGCGACTCAGTCCGCAACGGGACAGGCGCGCAGTCGTGGCGCCGAAGCCTTTCTGCCTTACGCCGTCTGGTATGGCGGCGGGCAGGAGCGCGCGCCGATGCTCCAGGCCGAGCCGGAAAAGCATCGCGCGGAGTGGCGCGCCGACCTGCAGAAGATCAGACAGCTCGGTTTCAATACCGTCCGCTGCTGGGTGGACTGGAGTTCAGCCGAACCGCAGCCGGGCCACTACGACTTCCGCCACACAAGGCAGATGCTCGAACTGGCCGAAGAGCAGGGGCTGAAGGTGATCATTCAGGTCTACATGGACTCGGCGCCCGACTGGGTGGGCAGGCAGTATCCTGACTCGCACTTCGTCGCCAACAGCGGCGACGTAATCGAATCGCAGGCCGCGCCCGGCTTCTGTCCCGATCACAGCGGCGTGCAGCGCGCGATTCTTAACTTCTACGCGACGCTGGCGCGCACGGCTGGTAAAAGCCGCGCCTTTTACGGCTGGGATTTGTGGAGCGAGCCGCACATCATCAACTGGGCGACGATGCAGTATATGGTCAACCCCGAATTCTGCTTCTGCCGCCACACGGCGGCGCGCTTTCGCGGCTGGCTCGAAAAGAAGTACGGCAGTCTGGACGCGCTCAATCGCGCGTGGTATCGCCGCTTCACGGCCTGGGAGGAGGTCACGCCGCCGCGATTCAGCACGATCCTCACCTACGCGGATTATCTCGACTGGCGCTACTTCGTGATGGACAAACTGGCGGAAGATTTGCGGCTGCGCGCCGAAGCGGTTCTCAGCAGCGCGCCGCGCGGCGTGGTCACGAGTCACGCCGCCGCGCCCTCACTCTTCACTTCGCCACTGACAGGAGCGGGCGCGCCGGACGATTGGGCGATGGCGCGTGTCATCGAATACTGGGGCACCTCGTTCTATCCGAAACATTCGTCGCCCGTCGGGCAGGACGCCGTCTCACGCGGCGCGCGGCTCGATTTCACGCGCTCGGCGGGCTATCGCTACTCTGACGGTTTTTACATCGGCGAGTTGCAGACTGGCTTCGGCACAGTGGGGCTGCGCGTCAGCACGCCGGTCACGCCTGAAGACCTGAACCACTGGGCGTGGAGCGCCATCTCACGCGGGGCGAAGGGTATCAACTTTTACGCCTTTTATCCGATGAACGCCGGTTACGAGTCGGGCGGTTACGGCCTGATTCATCTGGACGGCCGGCTGACCGAGCGCAGCAAAGTCGCCGGTCAGGTCGGGCAGATCGTCACGCGCGAAGCCGGGCTGCTGCTCAACGCCAGACCGGCCAGAGCGCAGGTGGCGATTGTCTATAACCCGCTGGCTTACATGGTCGGCGGGCCGCGCCGCATTCCCTTCCCCGGCGCTCAGGACGAATATGCCGGCGTCGAGCGCGATTCGTGGATGGGCGTCTACCGGGCGCTCTTCCCGCTCAATGTGCAGGTTGATTTCATCCACGCCGACGATCTGGCGCGGCAGGACCTCGGCGGCTACAAGCTGATTTATGCGCCTTACCCGATTATGCTGCGCGGCGAAACCGCGAAGGCGCTCGCGCGTTATGCCGAGGCCGGCGGCGCGCTGGTGATGGAAGCGCGTGCGGCATGGAACGACGAGCGCGGGTTTTCGACACCGACCATTCCCGGCTTCGGTCTCGACGAAGTCTTCGGCGCGCGCGAAGCATCCATCACGCCCGCGGCAAAACATACGCTGACCATCACGGCCGCTCACGCCGCCACGCCGCGTCTGGCCGCGGGCGCGACGCTCACGGGCAACGTCTATCAGGAGGCGCTCGAAACCACAAGCGCGGCGGCGCAGGTCGTGGCCAGATTCGCCGACGGTTCGCCGGCGATGGTCGCCTCAAGCCACGGGCGCGGGAAGACGCTCTTTGTCGGCTCGTTCCTGAGCATGGCTTTCGAGCGGACGCGCGAACGCAGTCTGGAGGAGTTTTTCCAGGGGCTCATCGAATGGGCCGGCGTCGAGCGCCCGGCCCTGGTTTCTGACAACAGGGTCGAAGTCCGTTCGCTGGTCGGCCAGGGCTACACGCTCTACTTCATCTTCAACAACGGCGAGCAGGAGACGGCTGCCGAAGTCAGGCTCCAGGCGCCTTACCCAAACTTCACGATGCGTGATCTGGTAACCGGAGGGCCGGTATCGCATCAGACCGCCGGCGGGCACATCGTGCTGTCGCAGACGCTGGCACCACAGGCCGTCCGGGTGTTCGAGGTGCGCGGGAAGAAATAGTTCTGAAGAAAATGTCTGGCCGGGCTTTCGCGTGGCAGGAAAGGTCATCAGGCCGTCCTGCCACCTGAGTAATGTTGTCAGACGGCATCAACGCAATTCCATCATCCTCACAGGGAGGCTCCTATGATTCGTCTATGTATGGCAATGCTCCTGGCCGTCGCGTTGTTGGCGTGCGGCCTTTCCATTTCCGCCGCGGCACAGACCGTGACGGGCACGCTCAGCGGCACAGTCACCGACGCTTCCGGGGCGGTCGTGCCCAGCGCGAAGGTGACGGCCAGAAACACCGAAACCGGTCTCGTCCGCGAGGGCACGACCAACGCCGAGGGCTACTTCCAGATGCCTTTCCTGCCGCTCGGCATTTATGACGTGACCGCCGAGGCGTCGGGCTTCCGGAAGATCGTCAAGACCGCCGTCTCGGTCGAACTGAACAAGACGACGGTCTCGAACTTCAGGCTGGAAGTTTCGTCGGTCGGCGACACGGTGCAGATTACCGGCGAGACTCCGCAGATCGAGACGACGACCGGCGAGATCAAACACTCGCTCGACGCCAAACGCATCGAGGACACGCCGCTCGCCGGGCGCAACTTCATTTCGCTCGTCGAGCAGGTTCCCGGATTCCAGAACGCCCCCTGGATCGGCTCGTCGAACAACCCGACCAACTCGACCGGCTCTTATGCTTCGTTCAGCGGCCAGGGCAGCCGCTCGGCGACGTTCCAGATTGACGGCGTCAACAACGACGATTCGTCCGAGAATCAAAACCGGCAGAACGTCAATATCAGCACGATCAAGGAATTTCAGGTCCTGACCAACGCTTACTCGGCTGAATTCGGGCGCGCGGGCGGCGCGGTCATTCTGGTGCAGACCAAATCGGGCACCAATAAATTTCACGGCGACGCCTACGACTTCATCCAGAACGACATCTTCAACGCGAACGGTTTTTACCGGAACGCCGCGGGCGTCTCTTCGACCACGGGGGAACAGCTCCAGCCGCGCCAGACCGTGCGGCGCCATCAGTACGGCTGGACTTTCGGCGGGCCGGTCTGGCTGCCGGGCAAATTCTTCGGGCCGGCCGGTTTCGACGGGCGCGACCGGCTCTTCTTCTTCATCAGCGGCGAGCGCGTTTCGAACAAGACCAGCGGCACCATCGGCCGCTTCAAATGGCTGCCGACCGACGTGCCGCGCGCCTGCGCCCCCGGCGAGGTCGCGGCGCCGGGCGGGCCTTTGTGCGTTGATCCGGCGACACACCCGAACCTGCAACGCGACCTGGCATTCATGCGCCGCGTGATCGCGCTGTGGGACACGCCGGAATTGAAGGACGTGAAGCCGAACGACCCGACTGCCTGCGCCGATATGATTGCCGCCGGCCGGGAAAATCGCTGCGTCACGCTCCAGTCCCCCAGCGTCTTCCCCGATTCCGATTACACCGGGCGGCTCGATTTCAGGGCGACCAACAGCGACACGATGACGCTGCGTTATCAATACGCCCGCCAGATTCGCCGCTCGGGCCGCATCATCTTCGGCGACAACTTCGGCACGAATAACAACCGCCAGTACAACCTCGGCTTCACCCAGACGCACATCTTCTCGAACCGGCAGGTGGGCGAGTTCCGCTACGGCTACGGCAACCGCGCGACGCTGCAGGACGTGGCTGACGACAACGCGATCCCGACGATCCGTTTCTCCAGCACGCTCTGCAACTCGTCGCTCTGCGGGACGATCATCGGCACCTCGACCAACGTGCCGATCAACCGCCGCCAGCACGATCAGCAACTGGTCTACAACCACACGATCACTCTCAACAAGCACACGCTCAAGGCCGGCATTGACCAGCGGTTCCAGCGGCTCGACGACGTGACGGGCGACCGCTCGCGCGGGTTCTGGACCTTCAGCACGCTCGATTCACTGGCTTCGATCCGCGCCAAAACGGGCTACACCGGGTGGGAGAACTTCCTGCGCGGTTTCGCCACCAACTACCAGGCGGGCTTCGGCAATCCGACGGCCGAGAACAGCTTCGGCGAGACCAACCTGTACGTCGAGGACAAGTACGCGGTCACGCGCAGCTTCACGCTGCATCTGGGCGCGCGCTACGAGTACGTGCGAGCGCCGGAAGAGATCAAACACCGCTTCGAGTACGGCTACGAAGACGACCGGAACAACGTCGAGCCGCGCATCGGATTCGCCTGGGCGCCGTCGGCGGAGAATGGTCTGCTGCACAAGATCACGGGCCAGACGGGCCAGTTCGTGATCCGCGGCGGTTACGGCATCTATCACAGCCGCCTCTTCCAGTCCATCTTCTCGCAGAACCAGTTGAGCATCCGCACGCAGCCGCCCAACGGCTTCGCTTCGGATTTCAGCGGGCTCTGCCGCAACGAAATCTCCGACCCGTCGTGCGGCTTCGTCTTCACGCCCGGCGTGGCTTCGCGGAGCGCGGCCTTCACCGCCGCGAGTTCCGGCAACACCGGCGCGGTGCGCGACACGGGCGGGCGGCTGCTCAGCACGCTGCTCGTGCCGGCGAAGAACCTGGAGACGCCTTACGTACAGCAGTGGAACCTGACGACTGAGCGGCAGTTCGGAAGCCGGTTCGCGTTGCAGGTCGGCTACACGGGCAACCGCGGCATCGGGCTGCCGTTCTTCGACAGCGCCAACGATTCGATCTTCCCGTTCACCTCGCCCAACCTGCTGGTTGACGTCGGCGGCGGGAGTTTCAAGCCGGTGGTCTTCGACCGCGCCTGCACCGATTTCAACGACCCGATCTGCGTGATCAAAAACGCGCAGGGCGCGGTTGACCTGACGGCCAGCGGCCCCCTGCGGTCTTTCAGTGCGCTCAACAGCACCACGGTGACGCTCGCGCAAAAAGGCATCGTGATCGTTGACGGCGTGCCGCATGGTTACATCTCGCTCAGCCAGCCGCGCAGTGCGGAGCGGCGGCCCGACCCGCTCTTCAGCCGCAACGTCAACCTGCAGAATTTCGGCTGGAGCTATTACCACGCGCTGAACGTCAAGCTGAGCAAGCGGCTCTCGAACGGCCTGAGCTTCAACGTCATCTATACGCTGAGCAAATCAATTGACACCGGCTCCGAAGCGACCTTCACCGGCGTTGACACCAACGCGCCTTCGAGCAAGAAGGGCGGCGCGGCGGCCAGCCTGCGTGGCCTGAGCGGCTTCCACACGCCGCACCGCTTCGTCGCCAGCTACTCTTACCAGCTGCCCTTTTTCCGCTCGCAGCAGGGCTTCGTCGGGCGGGCGCTCGGCGGGTGGGTGGTCACGGGCGTGACGACCTTGCAGACCGGCAATCCGTTTACGGTAACGCTCGGCTACGACGTCAACGCCGACGGACTCAGCGGAGACCGTCCGCGCGTAGCTGACCTGAGCGTTCTCGGCAAATCGGTTGACAACGGGCGCCAGTTGCCGGGCGGGGGGCCGAGTGATTCGATTTCGCAGACTCAATTGCCGGGCACGGCCTTCATCCCGGCTCAGGCCGGCACGATCCTGGCCGACCAGCGAGTCTACCTGCCCGGCACGGCGGCGGATGGGACGCTGGGCCGCAACACCTTCTTCACGCACGGTCTGAATTACACCGACATGACCGCGCAGAAGGAGTTCAGGGTTCGCGAGTCGGTTAAGCTGATTTTGAGGATGGAGTTTTACAACATCTTCAATCGCGTCTCGTTCGGCGTCCCGGCTCGGACGATCCTGAGTTCCACGCCGCTCGGCCGCATCACAGATCAGCGCAACCCGGCCAACTACGTCAACTCGGGCCGGGACAACGGCTCGCGCATGGGGCAGCTGGCGTTGCGGCTGGTCTTCTGAAGAGCAGTTCGTAGTCCCGCATTCAGGCGGAATGTCGTGACTCTCAATCCTTCCGCCTGAATGCGGGACTACGAACGTTATCGGGCAATGCTGAAGCGGCGATTTGAATTGAAAGCAGTGGCGGCGCTGGCTTGTCTGGCGTTGCTCATCGCTCACCCCGCCGGGCAGTCTCCGAGCCAGAACGCGGCGCGCACTATCCTCGCCATCGGCGCGCACGCGGGCGATATGGAAGTCACCTGCGGCGCGGTGCTGGCTCTGCAGAAAAAGAAGGGCGATCGCGTCGTGCTGCTCCACCTGACGCTGGGCGAAGGCGGCAACCCGAAGCTCTCGCCGCAGGCTTACGGCGAGCAGAAACGCCGCGAAGCGCTCTCTGCCGCCAAAGCGCTCGGCGCCGAAGCGATCTTCGGGCCGTATCAGGACGGCCAGTTGCCGAACACGGAAGAGGCGCGGCGTTACGTGGCCGACGTGATCCGGCAGGTCAAACCGACGCACGTCATCACGCACTGGGAAAAGAGCATTCACAAAGATCACGCGAGCGCACACGCCATTGTCAAAGACGCCGTGCTGCTGGCCTCACTCGCCGGAGTGGTGACGGAACACCCGCCGCATCGCGTCGGGGCGCTCTATTACGCCGAGAACTGGGAAGACGCCGAAGGGTTCAAGCCGTACCTCTACGTTGACGTGAGCGAGGTGCTGGCGCAGTGGAAGGAGTGCGTTACGCAATACGAGTTCATTCGCGGCGGCGTTTCCTCGTTCCCTTACCTTGATTACTACGAGGCGCTGGCCCGGCTGCGCGGGGCGGAGGCGCGGAAGCGTTACGCCGTCGCCTTCGATGTTGACCCGCTCGCGAAAAAACGCGTACTCGATTCACTGCCCTGAAAGGAGTCCGGATGATCGCTGAAAGTGCCGTGGCGGCGCTCGACATCGGCGGCACTAAAATCTCCGCCGGGCTGATTTCGCGCGCGGGCGATCTGCTCTGGCAGCGCGCGGAAGCCACCGCACAATCATCGCTCGCCGACTCACTCGATCAGCTCACGAACCTGATCGTGGAAGCCGTCATTCATGCCCCGGCACATTGCACCGTCGCGGGCGTCGGCCTGGCGGTGCCCGGCTGGGTCAACCGGCGTGCGGGCACGGTCTGGGCGCCGAACATCGCGGGCTGGGACCATATTCCGCTCTTGCGCGAGTTACGGCAGCGCGTGCGATGGCCTTTGCAGGTTGATTCGGATCGCAACGCTTACGTACTCGGCGAAGCGTGGCGCGGCCGGGCGGCGGGGCTGGAAGACGTGGTCTTCCTGGCCGTCGGCACCGGGATCGGCGCGGGCATCATCAGCGGCGGGCGCCTCATTCGAGGCCGCGACGATCTGGCGGGCTGCGCCGGGTGGTTCGCATTGCAGCCGGAATTTCAGGAACTGTACGCCTGGATGGGATGCCTTGAAGCTGAAGCTTCGGGCAAATCGCTCGGACGCAAGGCCGAAGAACGCGACTTCTTTGCCGGACGCGATGAGTTGCGCGGTCAGGGCGCGCGAGCGGTGATCGAAGCCGCCGAACACGATGATGCGGCGGGGCGGGCGCTGCTCGACGAAGCCGCAGGTTTTCTGGGCATGGGCGTCGCCAATCTGATCAGCACGCTCAATCCGCAGATGGTCGTGCTGGGCGGCGGCCTCTTTCAACGGGGCGAATATCTGCTTGCGGCCGTGCGGCGCGAAACCATGCGCTGGGCGCAGCCGATGGCCGCCGAACGCGTGCGGATCGAACGCAGCACGCTTGATGAACACGCCGGGCTGTACGGCGCGGCGCGCATTGCCTGGGATGAAAACAGCGCCGGGAGCGCGAGCGCGACCGGCCCCGAGTAACGAAGGGTGAAATTACCAGATGTCTGCTGAAAACTACCTGACCCGCGTGGGCGGAATCCTCAATCAAATTCGCGAAACACAACTGCCGGTGATCCGGGCGGCGGCGGAGAAGATGGCCGACTCGATCCGCAATGGTGGGCGCGTCTACCTCTTCGGCAGCGGTCATAGCGTGATCCCGGTGATGGACGTCTTCCCGCGCTACGGCGGCTTCGTCGGCTTCTTCCCGCTCTACGACCCGCGGCTGATGTGGACGAACGTCATCGGGCCGGGCGGCGCGCGCGAGCTGTTGTGGCTGGAGCGGCAGGAAGGCTACGCCGGAGTCTTTTTGCAAAGCTTCCCGCTCGAAAGCCGCGACTGCATGATCGTCTTCTCGCACGGCGGCCTCAATGCCGCCCCGATTGAGGTGGCGCAGGAGGCGCGGCGGCTGGGCCTGACGGTCGTCACCGTCTCGTCGCACGAGAACGCCCGCAGCCGTCAGGCCACGCATTCATCGGGAGAGAAACTTTCGGACGTGGCCCACTTCGCGATTGACAACTGCACGCCGCCCGAAGACGCGCTGGTGGACGTGGGGCAGGTCGAGAAGGTGGCCGCAGGTTCGACGGTGGCGGCGATTGCGGTGGCGATGTCGCTGGTCGCCGAGACCGCCGCGCAACTGGCCGCCCAAGGCGGCGTGCCGCCGACCTTCGTCTCGCCCAACGTGCCGGGCGTCAGGCCGGGACACCTCGAACACGTCTACCAGGCCTTCACCGATTTCTACTACGCGCGGACTTCGGTGCGCGCCGGCGAAAATCGGACGGAGTCATAACACCGAAAAAATCATCCGCGAAGGCGCACGAAGTAACATGAAGCCTGGGCACAAATCACGGTCTTGAAATAAAGCTGCTCCACCCCGGGAGCGCGAGCGTCCCGCTCGCCAGGCCTGGACTCACGGTCCGAGCAAGACCTTCCCCTCAAGCCTGGCGAGCGGGACGCTCGCGCTCCCGGGGCTCCGCGACTCAGGCCCGGGCTTCAAGTAATGTGAAGACTTGCTCCACCTGTCTCCGTGCTGCTTCGTGCGCCTTCGTGGATAAATTTCCGGAGAGCAAAATGAAAACCGAAGAAGCCGCGACGCCTGCGCCTCACGTCATCTTCAGCGACGCCGCCAGCTTCCCTCACTACCGCGGTCTCACGCTCGCCATCTTCGCCGGGGCTTTCGTCTTCGGCGTGGTGATGGCTTCGCTGGGCGCGATGCTGCCCGGGCTGGTTGAAAAGATCGGGTTCGACAAGGGCGGCGCGGGCGCGCTCTTTCTGGCGATGAATTTTGCGATGCTCATCGGCTCGCTCGTCTTCGGGCCCGTGTGCGACCGCTTCGGGTTCAGGCTGCTGCTGCTCGCTTCGATTGTGCTGGTCGGCGCGGCGTACACGAGTCTGGCGCTCGCGGGCAGTTACGCGGCGATCACGTTTTCGCTCGCCGCTCTGGGCCTGGGCGGCGGCGCGCTGAACGGCGCGACCAACGCTTTAGTCAACGACATCAGCCCGGAACGGCGCGGCGCGGCGCTCAACAGCCTGGGTATCTTTTTCGGCGTGGGCGCGCTCGTCACGCCTTTTCTGATCGGCGCGCTCAACGGGCGTCTGGGGCTCAGGGCGATCATCTGCCTGTTCGCGCTCTTCACGCTCGCGCCGTTTGTGTTGTATCTGACGGTTGATTTCCCCGCGCCGAAACATGCCGGCGGGCTGCCGCGCGGCGAACTGGCGGCGGTGCTGCGGAGCCCGCTGCTTTATCTGTTCGCCTTCGTACTCTTCTTTCAAAGCGGGAACGAATTCACCGTCGGCGGCTGGCTTTCGACTTTTCTGGCCGAACGGTTTCGCATTGAGGCGGGACAGGCGGCATTTGTGCTGGCCGGTTACTGGGCAGCGGTAATGGCCGGGCGCTCGGTCTGCGGCTGGCTGTCGGGCAGGGTGAAAGGCGCGACGCTCGTGTGCGCGAGCGCGCTACTTGCGGCGGCGGCGGTTGCGTGTCTGCTGCTCGCGCAGTCCGGGGCCGTCGCAATTGCTGCGGTGATCTTCATCGGGCTGGGCTTTGCGGCCATCTTTCCGACGACGCTGGCGCAGGCGGGCGAAGCCTTCGCGCAGTTTTCCGGCACGGCTTTCAGCGTCATCTTCGTGGTCGCGCTCAGCGGCGGGATGACCGCGCCGTGGCTGGCCGGGAAGATTGCGCAGACGCGCTCCATCGAAACCGGACTCGGGCTGGTCATTTTCAACTGCGCGATGATCTTTCTTTTGCAACTGATCGTCGCGCGACGACGGAGCCAGCGTGCCTGATACCGGCAGGCTATATCACCCCGTGGCTTTTCCCATTTTTCAGATTCCAGATCGCGGCGATCAACGCGTCAATTTCCTCGCAGGTGTTGTAAAACGCGAGCGAAGGCCGCACCGTGCTTTCCAGTCCGAAGCGGCGCAGGATGGGCTGGGCACAATGGTGGCCCGCCCGCACGGCGATCCCTTCCCGGTTCAGAGCCTGCCCGACCTCTTCAGTAGTGAACCCGTCCAGCACGAAGGAGAGTACGCTGGCCTTTTCGCGGGCCGTGCCGATCAGGCGCAGACCGGGGATGCGCTGCAACCCCTCGATGGCATAGACCAGCAGGTCGTGTTCATAACGCGAGACATTGGCCATGCCGATCCGGTCGAGGTAATCAATCGCGGCGCCCAGGCCCACCGCATCGGCGATGCTGCCCGTGCCGGCTTCGAAGCGGAAAGGCACGGATTGATACAACGTCCGCTCGAAAGTGACGTCAGCGATCATGTTGCCGCCGCCCTGCCAGGGTGGGGTCGAATCGAGAACCTCATACTTGCCGTAGACAACGCCGATTCCCGTGGGCGCGAACACCTTGTGCCCTGAAAAGACATAAAAATCGCAGTCGTAAGCCTGCACGTCCACGCTCATGTGGGAAATGGCCTGCGCCCCGTCAACCAGCACTTTGGCGCCGTAGCGATGCGCTATCGCCACCATCTCCGCGACGGGCGTGACTGTTCCCAGCGCGTTGGAAACCTGCGCGAAGGCCACCAGTCGGGTTTTCGGCCCCAGCAGTTTTTCGTACTCATCCAGCATCACCTGTCCGTGGTTGTCCACGGGCGCGACCCGCAGCCGCGCGCCTTTCTCGGCGCAGAGCATCTGCCAGGGGACGATGTTGGCGTGGTGTTCAAGGTGGGTGATGACGATTTCATCGCCCTCGTGGATGTGCCGCTGGCCCCAGCTTTTGGCCACGAGGTTGATGCCTTCAGTCGCGCCGCGCACGAAGATGATTTCACGCGTCGAACCGGCGTTCATAAAGCGGCGCACCTTTTCCCGCGCCGCGTCGAAAGCGTCGGTCGAGCGCGCCGCCAGTTCGTGTGCCGCCCGGTGGACGTTGGAGTTTTCGTGTTCGTAAAAATACGAGAGGCGATCAATCACCGACTGCGGCTTCTGCGTGGTGGCGGCATTGTCGAGCCAGATCAAAGGACGACCGTTGACGCGTTCCTGCAGAATCGGGAAATCGCGCCGCACGGCGTGGACATCGAAGAGCCCGGCCGACAGGCCCGACTGCGGCGGAAGGTTGGGTTCATTGCCGACCGGGGACAACACGGGCGAAATGCTGGCGGGCGTGACCGACCGTGCCGTTTCCAGAAATGGGAAAGCTGACGGCTGGCCGATGCCGCCGATCCGCGGCACGGCGCCGGGAATCTGCGGCGTGGAAACAGCCGGGAGCGGCATCGCCGGAATCGAGGTCGGCTGGTGACCCGGCAGTGAGGGCGCTATCCCGCGAACTTCCGTTTCCGTCGGGATTTTTATCGTCGGTGCAAAAGCCTGCAGGGGCGGGGCCGCCGTCTTTTCAAACAGCGAGCGGGCCTGCTCAAGAAAAGAGAACGAGGGCGTCACTGAAAAGTCGGCTGCCGAAACGCCTCCTGGAATACCCGGCGAAGCCGGTTCCGAAAATCGCATAGCCGACTGCGGCGAAGTGATTACCGCATTGGACAAATGAGACCCCGCGACATCTGAGGCTGCTGCCTGTAATTCCGCTTCAGTTAAATGCTGTGGCGTGGCAGGCGAAACAGGCATATGCGGCGATACGCCCAGTGACGAAACATTCACTGGTGGCGCGGCAGGCATCATCAGGTTCGAGACCGCTGCTTCCGGCGTGTCCGGGATATGTGCCCCGGGAAATCCGCCGGGCGCGGCTTGGTGCTGAAAGGCCTGATAAAGCTCATTGGCAAGGCGGGCCAGCGCCGCCGGGTCAGGCAGACCTGCCGCCAGCGCCTCGGATGCGCCTGTCAGATCGAGTTCGTCGGGCTGAGATGGTTTATTTGTATTCATGGTAGTTGCCCACTTCTACTTCTTCGAGAGTTGCGATGGCATCATCGGTCAGGACGGCGGCGGAGCAGTACAATGAAACCAGATAGGAGCCGACGGCATTCTGGTTGATGCCCATAAAGCGCACCGACAATCCCGGGGTCTGCTCGCCCGGAAGGCCGGGCTGGTAGAGCCCGATCACGCCCTGTTTCTGCTCGCCGACCCGCAGCAGCAGAATGCTGGTTTTGCCGCCCTGCCCCACGGCCGGAGCAGTCTGGCCGTCAACCAGCAGTTTATCGGTCGGCACTAAAGGAATCCCCCGCCACGTCAGGAACGATGAGCCGAACAGGGTGACGGTTGGCGGCGGCACGCCGCGGCGCGTGCATTCGCGCCCGAACGCGGCAATGGCTCGCGGATGCGCCAGGAAAAATGACGGCTCCTTCCACACTTTGGAGATCAGGTCATCCAGGTCGTCCGGGGTCGGCGAACCCTTGCGGGTCTGGATGCGCTGCGAGGTGGGGACGTTTTTCAGCAGGCCGTAATCGTCGTTATTGATCAGTTCGCTCTCCTGCCGTTCCTTGACGGTTTCGATGGTGAGCCGGAGCTGTTCTTTGATCTGGTCGAAAGGGTTGCTGTAAAGATCCGAAGTGCGGGTGTGAACGTCGAGTACCGCCGAGATCGAGTTGAGCGTGTACTCGCGCGGCTTCTCGTCATAGGGGACGAAAGTTTCAGGGAGCGCCTGAGTCTCTTCCTGACCGCAAATCACGTCCACCGATTTTTCATTCACGACGCGGTTGACGCGCAGCGTGCCGGCTTCGAGGGGTTTCCAGTCGAGCAGCCGGACGAGCCAGCGCGGGGTGATGGCGCTGTATTGCGGCGCGGTTTTCGTGACGTTGGCGAGCTGATAAGCCGCCTGATCACTCAGCGTATGCCGAGTCTTGTCGCTTTTTGCCATGATGTATCCTTGAAAATGTGTTCCTGCGGGGTCTGGTTATTACTGGCAGTAATGAATTCTGAGGTCATCTCATGCCAGCCCTGAAAATATCAGACTGATGCCGCACACAAAAGCACAAAATTGATCCGGCTGTTCACTGGCATCCTGGTTTCTCAGGTTACGGGGTTCGTCAGAAGGCAGCCCTCGAAGATTCAGCGGGCCTGTTTGGTGCCCTGCCAGTTCGTCACAGGGCACCGATCCCTGTCAATAGATGCGGAGGATTTTTTGCCCGGTTCGCAGGCCTGGCCTTACCAATAGCGTCCTTGCCTGAATCATTCATCCGGAACTATCATCTCACCGTTCCTCATCCAGGTCGCTATCGAACCCCGCTCTGGCAGGCGGCAGTGAAAGGTCTGCCGGATGAAAGCCATCGTGAGCGGGATTACCGGGCGGGTCGAAGCCCTGCCCCTGGACCGCGGCGAGCGAAAACAGTGATTGATAGTGACTCTTCGCGATTCATCGCCCGGGTCATCGGTCATCATCGCATTTCGATTTATATGTGGATCGTTCAACTTGCCCTCCGGCGCCCTTACACGTTTGTGGTCGCGGCCCTGCTGATCGCCATCCTTGGCGGCGTGATGATTCGTCGGATGTCCACCGACATCTTCCCCGAGATTGACATCCCGGTCGTCTCGGTGATCTGGAGTTACAACGGCATTGCGGCCGAAGAGATGGAGAAGCGCGTCGTCACGATGAGCGAGCGCGGGCTGACCACGACGGTCAACGACATCGAACACATCGAGTCGCAATCGCTCAACGGCTTCAGCGTGATCAAGGTCTTTTTCCACCCCGGCGCGAAGATCGAAGCCGCCGTGGCGCAGATCACCGCGATGTCGCAATCGGTCCTGCGCGTCCTGCCGCCGGGCATCACGCCGCCCGCAATCATCCGCTACAACGTCTCTAACGTGCCCATCCTGCAGGCGAGCATCAGCAGCGATTCGCTCTCCGAACAGCAGCTCTACGATTACAGCCAGAACTTCATCCGCACGCAACTGGCGACGGTGCAGGGCGCCTCGCTCCCGCTCCCCTACGGCGGCAAGCCGCGTCAGGTAATGGTGGATATTGATTCGCAGGCGCTTTACGCCAGGGGGCTGTCGGCTTCTGACGTCACTGCCGCGATCAACGCACAGAATCTGATTCTGCCCGCCGGGACGGCCAAGGTCGGCGAGCGCGAATACAACGTGCGGCTCAACAGCAGCCCCGACACCATCGCCGCGCTCAATGACCTGCCGATCAAACAGGTCAACGGCGCGATGGTCTTCATCCGCGACGTGGCGCAGGTGCATGACGGCTCACAGGTGCAGACCAACATCGTGCGGCAGGACGGGCGGCGCTCCGCGCTGCTCACGATCCTCAAGGGCGGCGGCGCTTCGACGCTCGACATCGTCGGGCGCGTCCGTCAGGCCCTGCCGCGCATCATGGCGACGCTGCCGAGCGAGTTGAAGATCAACCTGCTCTTCGATCAGTCGGTCTTCGTCCGCGCGGCGATCAACGGTGTCATGACCGAAGCGGTCATCGCCGCGTGTCTGACCGCCGCGATGATCCTGCTTTTTCTGGGGAGCTGGCGCAGCACGCTGATCGTGACGATCTCGATCCCGCTTTCGATCCTCTGTTCGATCATCGTCATGAGCCTGCTCGGCCAGACGATGAACGTGATGACTTTGGGCGGCCTCGCGCTCGCGGTCGGCATCCTGGTTGATGACGCGACGGTCGAGATTGAAAACATCCACCGCAACCTGGGTCAGGGCAAGCCGCTCAGGCGGGCGATTCTTGATGGCGCGCAGCAGATCGCGGTGCCGGCATTCGTCTCGACGCTGGCGATCTGCATCGTCTTCGTGCCGGTCGTCTTCCTGAGCGGCGCGGCGAAGTCAATGTTCACGCCGCTCGCGATGGCCGTGGTCTTTGCGATGCTCGCCTCTTACCTGCTCTCAAGGACTCTGATCCCGACGCTCGTGATGTACCTGCTGCGCGACGAAGTGAAGCTTTATCATGAGGACGGCGAGTTCGTCGCCGCGTCAACCGGCCTCATTTCGCGCCTCCACAACGGCTTCAATCACTGGTTCGAGCGGCTGCGCGAGCAGTACCACGGCGCGCTTGAGCTGGCGCTCGCACACCGGCGCGTCGTGGCTTTCTCGTTTCTCGCCTTCTGCCTCGGCTCGTTTCTTTTCCTGCCGTTCATCGGCGAAGACTTTTTCCCGTCGGTTGACGCGGGACAGTTTCGGTTGCACGTCCGCGCGCCCGCGGGCACGCGGATCGAAGAGACCGAGCGCATCTTCGGGCAGGTCGAAGAAGCGATCAGGCGCACGATCCCGCGCGAGGAACTGGATCTCATCCTCGACAACATCGGACTGCCTTCAATCGGCATCAACCTCGCCTACTCCGACAGCGCCACGGTCAGCCAGTCTGACGGCGAGATTCTCGTCTCGCTCAAAGAAAAACATCGGGCGACTCCGGAGTACGTCAAACAGCTTCGCCGCGGATTGAAACAGCAATTCCCGCAGCTGACGTTCTTCTTCCAGCCCGCGGACATCGTCAGCCAGATTCTCAACTTCGGGTTGCCCGCGCCGATTGACATCCAGATCGTCGGGCGCGACCAGAAAGGCAATTACGAACTGGCGCGCCAGATCGAACAGCGCGTGGCGCGCATTCAGGGCGCGGCGGACGTGCATCTGCATCAGATCGTGGACGCCCCCGAGTTGCGCGTCAACGTTGACCGCACGCGCGCCGGGCAGGTCGGGCTGACGCAGCGCGACGTCGCCGGCACGCTGCTCACTTCGCTCAGTTCGAGCAGCCAGACCGCGCCGAATTACTGGCTCAACCCTGAGAACGGCGTGAGCTACTTCGTCGCCGTGCAGACGCCGCAATATAAAATGGATTCGGTGGACGCGATTCAAAGCACGCCGGTCACGGGCGGCACCCTCACCTCGCCCCAGTTGCTCAGCAACCTCGCCTCGGTCGAACACAGTACCGCGATGGCGGTGGTCAATCATTACAACGTCCAGCCCACCTTCGACGTTTATGCCAACGTGCAGGGGCGCGATCTGGGCGGGGTGGCGCGCGAGATTGACCGCGTAATGGACGAATTCCAGGCGAAATTGCCACGTGGCACTTCGCTGGTTATGCGCGGCCAGATCGAGAGCATGCGGTCTTCGTTCACGGGCCTGGGCTTCGGCCTGCTCTTTGCGATTGTGCTGGTCTACTTTCTGATGGTCGTCAACTTTCAATCGTGGCTCGACCCGTTCATTATTCTGATGGCGCTGCCGGGCGCGCTTTCGGGTATGCTGTGGATGCTCTTCGTGACTCAGACGACGGTCAGCGTGCCGAGCCTGATGGGCGCGATTATGTGCGTCGGCGTGGCGACGGCGAACAGCATCCTGCTGGTGACGTTTGCGAATGAACAAAGGCTGGCCGGCAAAGACGCGGTGAGCGCGGCGCTGGCGGCGGGCTACACGCGGCTCCGGCCCGTGCTGATGACGGCGCTCGCGATGATCATCGGCATGTCGCCGATGGCCCTGGGCCTCGGTGAAGGCGGCGAGCAGAACGCGCCGCTCGGGCGCGCGGTCATCGGCGGTCTGGTCGTGGCCACTGTGGCCACGCTCTTCTTTGTGCCGGTCGTCTACAGCGTGCTGCGCCGCAAATCCGTGGGACATGCCGACGAAGAGTTACAGAGTTATGCCGCGCTGCCGGGTGCGGTCAGGCAATGACGTGAAGGAGATGTTTGATGGGCGTGAGCTTGTTGCCAGCAGAAGATCCCGCTGAACAGGAGCAGGAACAGAGCGCGGGGACGCGTGTTCCCACCCGGTCGCCGCGTCGTGCCGTGCGTTCGCGCAAAACTGCGCTGATCGCGGGCGCGGGCCTGTTGCTTTTACTGCTGGCCGCCGGGATCGTTCCGCGCCTCAGGCGGCAGTCCGAGTTATCGGCGCTCGCCAGAGAACAGGAGCAGGCGTTGCCATCGGTCAGCGTCATCACGCCGCGCCCGGCCGACGCCGCCGGCGAACTCGTCCTGCCCGCGACGACGCAGGCGATTCAGGAGACGATCATCTCGGCCCGCGCCGGGGGCTACGTGCGCCGCTGGTACGCCGGCCTGGGCAAGCACGTCCGGGCGGGAGAATTGCTGGCCGAGATCGAAACGCCGGAGACCGATCAGGAGTTGCGCGAGGCGCGCCAGCAGGCGGTCGAAGCCGGGCAGAACGTGGCGCAGTCGCGTTCGGAACTGGGGCAGGCTCAGGCGGGACTCGAACAGGCCGAAGCGGCGCTCAAACAGGCGCGCACCGCGCTCGAACTCGCGCGCGTCAATCTCGAACGCTCGAAAAAACTCGCGGCCCAGGGGGTCGTCCCCCAGCAGGACACCGACGACAAGCAGGCGGCCTTCGACGCGCGACAGGCCGACGTCGAAGCCGCTCAGGCCAGCATCCGCTCGCGACAGGCGGCCATCAAAGCGCAGCAGTCGGCGATTGAAGCCAGACAGTCGAATTTCAGCGGGCGCGAGGCCAACGTCCAGCGCCTCGCCGAGGTGCAGTCATTTCAGAAAGTGACCGCGCCTTATGACGGTGTCATCACCGCGCGCAACATCGAAGTCGGCACGCTCATCAACGCGAGCGGTGGCACGTCCGGCAACGCCGGCCTCTACCGAATCGCCCGCCTCGATACGATCAGGGTTTTCATCAACGTGCCCCAGACGTTCGTCGCGGCGATGCGACCGGGCCTGCCGGCTGAAGTGCAGGTGAAGGAGCTGCCGCAGAAGACATTCACCGGCCAGATAGTCGGCACGTCACATTCGATTGACCCGGCCTCGCGTACGCTGATGGTCGAAGTGCGGGTCAGTAACCCCGACCAGCAGCTCCTGCCGGGAATGTACGCGCAGGTGAAATTCGCACTCCCCGCAGCAAATCAGGCGGTAACGATTCCGGCCAGCGCGCTGGCAGTGAATACCGAAGGCACGCAGGTGCTGATCGTCAATGCGGATCAGACGGTGCATTACCGGAAAGTCGTGATCGGTCGTGATCTGGGCAAAGAGGTCGAGATCATCTCGGGTCTTTCAGGAGATGAGTCGGTGGTCACCAATCCGACCGATGCCTTGCACGAAGGGATGCGAGTGCAGGTGGCGAAAGCGCAGAAATAATCAGACAGAACTGATCCAGCGTGTCAGTAGCCCGACCGTGAGGGAGGGCTTGCATTGTGGAGGCAAGCCCTCCCTCACGGTCGGGCTACTGACACAGATGGCCCCCCACGCAAGCGAAAACCGATCCGGTGACTGGAGCCGCCTTATTCCGGAACGGCCTGGAACTCTTCGCAATAGCTGACGAACCTGCGGGCCAGATCGAGTGTGACCTGGGCCGTGGCCTCGTCAGTTTCACCGGCCCTCAGGCTCTCGAAGCTTGACGTCAGCTCCTGCCAGGAGCCGCCCGTCTGGCCGGAGAGGACGAAGAGGTTCTCGAACTCCCAGAGCGCCTCGCCGGAAGTGAACGGGTCTACCAGCCGCTCGTAGAGCGGCACCCGCGCCGCCGCCGCCGCCGCCTCGTAAGCCTCGTTCAGGGCCTGTTCGTAATCGCCGTGGTGCAAATACGCTTCCGCCTGAGCCAGCCGCTCGTGCGCTTTCTCTATGACCGGCACCACCTCGGCCACGGTCGTCCCCGCGCACTCGCCGCGCACGCCCGAGCGGACGGTGAACCGCTCGTTCTCGTGGCCGTAGTCCTCGTAAAACTGCGGGTCATCTTCAAAAGCTGGAATCGCACGCAGCGGTTCCAGCTCCTGCTTCACCCGTTGATCACCGATCCGCGCAATGAATGAGTTGAAGTCCTCGCCCGCGAGCTTTTCGGCCTCGTGCAGACTGAGCAGCGTCTCGACGACGCCGATGGCGCTGCGGGCGGGGAATTTTCCGATCACCTTCGCGGCCTGTGGGCGCCCGTGATTCGTCTGGCCGCCGAGGAAAAGCAGGTGCGCCGGGACGTTGCGCCCGCCCTGCGAGAGCGCCGCCGCGTGAAAGCCAATGGGGGCAACGGCGTGCTGGGCGCACCCGTTCGGGCAGCCGGAGATTTTGATCCGCAGGTCGCGGTTCGATTCACGGTAACGGGCGAGCGGGCCACTAAAAAAGGCGTCCGAGATCGCGCTGCCAAGGCCCTTCGCCGAAGCAATCCCGAGGCGGCAGGTGTCGGCTCCCGGGCACGCCGTCACGTCGGCGATTGTTTCGGCCCCGGCGTCGCCGAGCGAGAGCCGCCGCAATTCGGAGTACAGGGCGGGCAGGTCTTCGGCGCGCACCCAGGGCAGAAAGAGGTTCTGTTCAATCGAAACCCGCAGTTCGCCGGCGGAGTAGCGGCGGGCGATCTCGGCCAGCGCGCGCGCCGTGTCGGCAGTGACGTCGCCGAGCTTCGTCCTGACGTGAACGCCGCGCAGCCCTTCAATCCGGTGTCCGATGACCGAATCGCGCGCCCACTCCTGAAAGTCCGGATCATTTGTCATCTGGCTGAGGACGTTCAAACTCGGCGCGGTGCTGACAGACTCAGGGATAACGGCCTCTGAGAGGAAATCATCAAGCTGCGGCAGCGGGCCGAGGATTTCACGCTCGGCATCTACAGCCGCGCGGAAGTTCTCCCACCCCATCGTCTGCACCAGGAATTTCATGCGGGCCTTCATCCGCTGCTTCCGCTCGCCGTACCGGTCGAAGACGCGGATCACGGCGGTGGCGAAGTTGAACAGCTCCTCGACCGGCAGGAAGTCGGTGTAGATGCGGGCGACGTGAGGCGCGCCTCCCATCCCGCCCCCGATGTGGACGCGGAAGCCCCGGCGCGCCTGGCCATTCTCTTCCCGCGTGACGCCGTGAAAGCCGAGGTCATGAAACGCCAGGGCGGAATGATCCTCGGCGCAGCCTTCAAAGGCGATCTTGAATTTGCGCCCCATGTTCTGGTTGTAGCGGTTGCGCACGAAGTAACGGAAGAGCGCCTGAGCGTACGGATAAACGTTGAAGGCTTCGGTGTGCGAGACGCCGGCACGGTAGCAGGCGGTGATGTTGCGCACTGTGTTGCCGCAAGCCTCGCGCGTCGTGATGCCCACTTCGGCCAGTTCGCGGAGCAGCGCGGGCGCCTCCTCCAGCTGGAGGTAGTATAGCTGCGCGTCCTCGCGGGTCGTGAAGTGGATGAAGCCGCTCGCGTAGCGGTCGGCGGTGTCGGCCAGCCGCACAAGCTGGTCGGCAGTCAGGTATCCGCCGGGGATCTTGATGCGCTGCATCTGAACCCCCTCCTGCCGCTGGGCGTAAGTGCCGAACTGCAGGCGGAGCTTCTGCATCTTGGTTTCGCCCAGCTCGCCGGCCCGGTACTTTTTGATCTGCTGTTCGTACGCGGCCAGTTCGTCGAAGATGAAGTCAGGGATGAGACTGACCGAGGGTTCCTCCGGCTCGATGTATGTAGCTTTCATGGTTCTCCCGATGTGTTGGCGCAAAATAAAAGCGCCCCGGCTCCTGTTGGAACCGGGGCGCCTTGCCATTTCCTTACTGTTACTGCGATCTCAGGTTGAGATGATTACAAGCACAGGCGACTGGTTCCACCGAGAGTGGGGCGGACAACAACAACAACAACACATCGCCAGCGCGCCGCACATCGTGCAAGCCGTCGCAGAGGCCGTCAGGTTGTGTGTATGAAGGTCCACAGTCTGCCTTTGTCCAAGTATGAGAAATCTGAAGGGCAAACAATACCGGCACGCGCGCGGATTGTCAACGCGCCGTGGTTTGCCAAAGACGTTGCACAGCCATTTTTGCAAGGAGTGAGTCGGCAAGCAGAGAAAAGACCCTGGTAGTGCTAAAAATGTAATGCTGAGTTCACCGCAGAGGAGCAGAGGACGCCGAGGAAGCGCAGAGAGAGACAGATGGCCTCTGCTTCTCTCCTCTGCTCCTCTGCGGTGAAAGAAGCTCACGCAACTCGCAGCATTATTTTTGTGTACTACCAAAACCTTCACGAATGCCGGGCAGGAAGCGATGCGTATCCGGGCTACTGATTCAAACCTCTTTATTGGCCCTGCCTCTTGATCAGAGCCTGCTGACTTCGATGTAATACAGCTCAGTGGCGACCTCAAACTCATCTTTCCCCACTCTGGTTTTCAGAGTCTTCCATTCCGTCGTCGGCTGGATCGTCTGCCACTGCGTCCGGCGACCGACCTTCACCGGCATGGCAAACTCTTTCACATCGGCCCTCCAGCGGTAAGAAACGCTGCTATCGCTTTCAGAAAAGCGTAATTCGAGCGTGGGAAGCGCGGCGTGCCGGAGGTACTGGTCGAAAATCGGCGTCAGGTTCCTGCCGGTCTGCTCGTTGAAGAACTTCACCACATCCTCGGTCATGATATTGCGATATTTGAACCGTTCGCAGTAATCGCGCAGCAGCTTCCACCAGCGCGCGTCGTTATCAACGACCGAGCGCAGCGTGTTGAGGAAAAGCGCGCCCTTGAAATACTGATCCTGCGAGGGCGTCCGGTTGACTTCGCGCGCGGTCACAATCGGCTGCCGGTTTCTGACCTTCGTTTTGTAGCCGTTGGTGTATTTGAGCGCGTCTTCCCTGCCGAACATCGCTTCGACGTAGACGCATTCGGCGTATGTGGCCCAGCCTTCGTGAATCCACTGGTCGGAAACGTCGGCGGCGGTGATGCTGTTGCCGAACCATTCGTGCGCGCTTTCGTGAACGATGATGAAGTCGAACTTCAGACTGACGCCGACGCCCGTCCAGTCGCGTTCGAGGTAGCCGTTGGCAAAGCGGTTGCCGTAGGTGACGGCGCTCTGATGCTCCATCCCGGAGTACGGCACTTCGATCAGCTTGTAGCCGTCCTTTTTGAACGGGTACTCGCCGAAATACTTTTGAAACGCTTCGAGCATCGGCTTTGCCTGCGCGAACTGGCGCTTTGCCTTCTCCAGATTTTCCGGCAGGCAATAGTAATCCAGCGTCAGATCGCCCAGCCGGTCGCTGAAGTGTTCGTACGCGCCGATATTGAGCGACACGTTGTAGTTATTGATCGGATAGTGAATGGCCCAGTCGTAGCGCGTGTAGCCATCGCCCAAGTCAGTTTTGCCGACAAACCGTCCGTTGGAAACATCGGCGAGCGTACTGGGAACGGCGACGTGCAATTGCATGCTCTCGACTTCATCGCGCTGCTGGTCTTTGTTGGGCCACCAGATGCTGGCGCCGATGCCTTCGCACGCGGTCGTGATCCAGTGCCGCCCGGCGGGGTCTTTGCGAAAGCTGATGCCGCCAAAACGGCCCGTCTCCTGCGGCGAGCCGGAGTAATAAAACTCGATTGACTGCACCGAGTTTTTCCTGAGCGGCGCGGGGAAGTCCACAAAGACCGTGCCCAGTTCGCGCATGTATTTCAGTTCAGATGACCCATGCAGAATTTTGTCCACGTTCAGGTTGGCAAACAGGTCGAGCTGGATGCGCGTGTCATCCTTCAGCATCCTGAACCGGATCGTATTTTTGCCGCTGATGAACTTCTTTTCGGGATCAACGCGAATGTCCAGGTCATAAGAGAGCAGGTCGTTGTTCGCTCGCCACTGGCTGTATTCGCCGCGCAGGATGTCTGCACGGGAAGGAACCGGCGGAGTTTGTTGTGCTGATGGCACTTGCGCTGCCACCAGCGTGACCAGCGCAACCAACGACAGGCAGACAAAGCGGGACGTGTGATGTAATTGCATTAGGTTTTCTCTGAACGGTCGCTGTAATGGTTGAGCCGCTCTTATATCTCTCATTCATCGCTAACTTCAGAGATAGCCGTCACAGATTGAAATTCCTCATCAGGCGGTGCAGGAATGTGGAGTGCCACCAAGTGGGTCGAGGCTCTGCACGGGAAAGTAAAACCGCACCGAGATATGAGCTTCTGCAATACTCCCAGAAGCCATGGTTCTGCACGAGGCGAGAGTAAACTTCCTGCACGAGCGTCTGAAGCTCTACTGGCACGTGTTCACCGTAGTCGGTCTCGAACGACCTGCCCCAAGAATAAAGGACGCAGCGCAACTCTCGCTCATGATAGAAAGACTTCCGCTTCGAGAGGACTACAGGAAAGACCATAGCGGGATTTATTAGACTTGTTGCGATGTATAAAATCAATATATGAGATAGAAATTCCAGAGGCCTGCGCACACGCCTAAGATGACATTGTATAGCTCGATGTCGTGGACGCGCAGGCGGTCTGACAA
>Ga0070741_10001019_pt1 | contig 91348 bp, 76 predicted proteins | sample Coa_R1_4_FD_66440 | JGI IMG/M metagenome (GOLD analysis project Ga0070741, IMG submission 66440) | Surface soil microbial communities from Centralia Pennsylvania, which are recovering from an underground coalmine fire - Coalmine... | ecosystem: Environmental > Terrestrial > Soil > Unclassified ...
CCCCCGCTACCGCCCTCCCGTTTCGATCCGCTGGCAACTTTATCGATCTCGTCAAGAAAAATGATCCCAGAACTTTCGACACGGTCGATCGCCTCCCGGATGACATTATCCATATCGATCAGCTTCGCAGCTTCTTCCTGTTCGAAGATAGCGCGTGCTTCGGCGATGGTCACTCGTCGGCGCTTATTCTTTTTGGGAAGCATTCCTCCAAGAATATCCTGTATGTTTTGCCCGATTTCGTCCATTCCCGGGCCGCCGAGCGGTCCCATAATTTGCATCGATGCGATGGGTGGCGCCTGCTGCACGTCGATCTCGACTTCCTTTTCCTCCATTTGCTTTGCTCGCAGCTTCTCCCGAAAGCGCTTGCGAGTATTTTCATTCAGTTCTGCCTGCTCGCGAACATCGGAGGGTGTTCGCGGCGGAGCTTGATGAATGCCGGTGATCGTCGGCGTGCTGACCGGAACCCCGGGAAACATCATCGGGGGCGGTGTCGGAGGAGCCGGAGCAACGGGAGGAACTAATAGATCGAGAATTCGCTCCTCCGCATTCGCCCGTGCTTTGGGTTCGATGATCTCCATTTGCTCATTTTTGATCATCGTGATCGCAAGTTCGGTCAGGTCTCGTATCATCGACTCGACATCGCGGCCGACATAGCCGACTTCGGTATATTTCGTCGCTTCTATTTTGAGGAATGGCGCACCGGCAAGCCGCGCGAGCCGGCGGGCGATCTCCGTTTTCCCGACGCCGGTCGGTCCGATCAGAATAATATTGTTCGGCATGATCTCTTCCCGGAGCGATTCCTCGACCTGCTGGCGGCGCCAGCGATTTCGGAGAGCGATCGCGACCGAGCGCTTCGCATTCGATTGGCCGATGATATATTTATCGAGTTCCGCGACGATCTGGTGCGGCGTATGATGTAACTTCTCTTTCGAGCTGCTATCCGAAGCGGCTTCACCGTTCTGCTGCTCGTTCGAAATTTTTGAAATCTCTTCAGTCAATTCCATATCCATGTATCGATACTCGCAAAATCACTTTTAATCGAGAGTTTCTATCGTAATATTCGTATTGCTATAAATACAAATCTGGCCGGCAATCTGAAGCGATTGCTCGACGACCTCCTTTGCACTTATTTCCGGCTTTGCTTTTAAAAAAGCTCGAGCGGCCGCCAGGGCATAAGGACCGCCCGATCCGATGGCTACAATGCCGTTTTCCGGTTCGATCACGTCCCCCGTTCCGGAAAGTAAAAATGCATTTTCGCGGCTGACGACAGCCAGCATCGCTTCCAGCCGTCGAAGATACTTATCGTTTCGCCAGTCTTTTCCGAGTTCTACGACGGCACGCGGTACGTTCCCGCGGAATTCCTCCAACTTGCTGTTAAAACGGTCATACAGCGTGAGGGCGTCGCTCGTAGAGCCCGCGAATCCTGCGATCACCTGCCCATTCTGAAGCACTCGAAGCTTTTTCGCGTTCGCTTTCATCACGGTATTGCCCATCGTCACCTGGCCGTCAGAGCCAAGAGCTGCCTTGCCGTCTTTTACAATACCGAGAACTGTCGTCGATCTGATCTTCATGTGATACTAAATATAACACCTGTAACTGTCAGCCATATAAGGCTTCTTCGAGCGGCTCGTGGGTGGTTGCCCAGGCCATCAGGAGGGCCGAGAAAGAAGCGATAGTCCGCTTCTCGTCCTCCTGACGAATAACCAGCCCATACGTTTCAGCGACGAACCTCATATTCGCCAATACTTTCCTTAGCTGGGCATCGGTCGCCTGGCCATGCCAATAACGCACCGTTTCGAGCAGCATTTTTTGGTGCCTCCGAAGAAACTCCGCCATCGAAATCACTGCCGCGATCCGGCCATGACCATTCATTGCGATTTCTTTTTTCGGGCTGGGCTTAGCGATATTGAGCAGGTCGCTAACATATTCATCGAAATGCTTGATAAACGTTGCATTCCCGGCCCTTCGAAGAAACTGCGCTCGCTTCAGAGAAAAATTCGCTTTCGACTGCACTCGAAACCGCGGTTTGAGGACGTACAAGTCGTAAAATTGTTTTAACTTGCCTTCCCGGTCGTATTCGTTATAGACCCACCGGCGTTTTAGCTCGCTCCAGGCTGGGATTCTGACGACCGGGTCCTTTTCGCTATCGATCACGACAAAACGCTCACTTTTGGCATCGAACCCCACGATCGTAACCCAATGGCCCCATTGGTTGATACAAATAAGGCATGGGCGTCCGGCCAAAAGCGCGGCTTTCAAGGCTCGAAAGGCGGAGGCCTCGGTAAAACGCCTATTTTCGATCAGTTCGCAGTCGAACCGCTCGGCCGCGCGCCGGAGCATTTTTTCGTCTGTTCCTTCGCGGGTCGTTCGGGCCGCACGTGTAATGGAATCCTCATCGACAAAATGGCCGACGATCGCCAGCGCATGCTTCAGCGCGAATGGGCCGCACTGCCAACGATTATTTTGAGGATAAAAACCCACGTCCGCACACCAGGAATTTCAAGCCGCGTGTAAACAGGACGCATGCGGGTTATGTCTCACTAATTCCGACCGGAATACATGGGACGTTGATCGCGGAGGACAATCTTCTGTATCCAGCCGGTGTATCCAGCCGGGCAATTTTCAGCCACTGGCCTTTTTGCACCGTTTGCGCCCATTTTTTGGAGTGAGTTCGGTTTTGTGGGATTGCGTTTTCATGAACAGGGCCGAGTTCCCGAAATTCAGGAAATTTTCCAATTTATCTGAAGGATCCTGGATTCAGATATGTCACCTCGACCGACCCGTGGCTGTGGGCTATTTCACCGGTTATATTTCTCCGGCCACAGTGACTTCAGTCGTTCCAGGATCGTTTTTTCGCGGCCTTGCTCGGTGGGCTGGTAGAAGATTTTGTCCTGTAATGGTTCGGGAAGGTACGTCTCGCCCCTGGCAAAGTGGCCGGGTTCCGAGTGGGCATAGCGGTAACCTTTGTGATATCCTAATTCCTTCATCAGTTTCGTCGGAGCATTACGAATATGGAGCGGGACCGGTTGGTCGGGATCGTTTTGTGCCGCTTCCATCGCCGCGCCGATCGCCGCCGTCGTCGCATTCGATTTTACGGCGCTCGCGAGATAGGCAACGACCTGCCCGAAGATAAGCTGTGCTTCCGGATAGCCGACCGCGCGGACGGCATCCCAGCACGCGGTCGCAAGGAGCAGAGCGTTCGGGTCGGCATTGCCGATGTCCTCGCTCGCAAAAATGATCATGCGGCGGGCGATGAACTCGATGTCTTCCCCGCTTTCGATCATTCGAGCGCACCAATAGAGCGCGGCATTCGGGTCGCTCCCGCGCATCGACTTGATGAAGGCGCTGATGATATTGTAATGCTCTTCGCCGGCTTTGTCGTATCGGGAAGCTTTTCTGCCGAAGGCGCCTTCGATCGTCTCGATGGAAATAACGATGCGTCCCCCGTCCGGAATCGGTGCCGGGCTTAATTGAACGGCTAATTCCAATGCATTAAGCATTTTTCGCGCGTCGCCACCCGACAGTGCCATCACGGCACGGCGGGAATCCTCGCCGAGTGAAATATCGAGCGATTTTAGTTCTTCGTCCTCTTTCAGCGCTCGGTCCAGCACCGTTTCAAGGTCTTCGCGAGATAAACTTTCGAGCACGAAGACGCGCGCACGGCTAAGGAGCGGCGAGATCACTTCGAAGGAAGGATTTTCGGTCGTTGCGCCGATCAGAGTAACCACGCCGTGCTCGACGGCGCCAAGCAAGGCGTCCTGCTGCGATTTAGAGAACCGGTGGACTTCGTCGATAAACAGGACGCTTCGGTCGTGGGAAGTTTTATTGGCTTCGGCGGCTCGATCGATGGCATCGCGAAGGTCTTTGACCCCTGCGCTGACGGCCGAGAGCGAAAAAAACGGTGCATCGACCGAGCGAGCGAGGATATTCGCCAGTGTCGTTTTTCCGGAACCCGGCGGACCCCAAAAAATCATAGAATGAAGCTTGCCCCGTTCCGTCATCGCGCGCAGCGGCTTGCCCGGAGCAATCAGGTGCTTTTGTCCGACCACTTCATCCAGCGTACGCGGCCGCATCCGTTCCGCAAGCGGCAGAAAGGAATGTTCTTCTCCCCCCATGGAGGCAAGTCCCTCCATAGAGGTAAGCGGCATCGGAGATGGTTTTGAGGTGGTCTTTCGAGTTGGCACTACTTCTATTCCTTTCCGGGCGATGGCTCCTGCTCCGCAAGCGGGACCCGTTGAAACCGAACCCGGAGATAATTCATTTTAGTCGCGCGGATGATGGATCATCCTGGATGATGGCCCATCCGGTATAACTATAGTTAGCCATTAACCTATCCTCGCATGACGCGTTCTTACCGCCTGGTTCTTTTTTCGGCCATTTTTGCGACTTGCTCCCTTCCCTTTTCACTCCGCGCACAACAACAGAATTCTGGCGATGGCGACGCCGAGACTCTGAGCGCGCCCGTCAAGCTTCCGCCTCCGGTAGGAATCTATAAAGAACTTCAGAGCACGCCCGAGCGTATTCGGCAGTCGGCTCCCTTTGCCCGCGCGCTCGAAGAAATGACGAAGCGGGCCGGAGCCGACGGCACGTACGATGTCGAGGCCCGGATCGCGGCCTTCCAGCAATCCCAGCGGGACCTGGTACACTCCGCCCGAGCAGCCGAACAAACGCTCTCCTTAGGCGGCGAAACTCCGCTTTCGAATGCGTGGACAAATATCGGTCTCGTCGGTTCTTCGAGTAATGGAGTATTTTCGGCCGGATGTACGACCGCGCTTGCCGTCGATTCTGTCAATCCGAATATTGTATACGCCGGTGCGACGAGCGGCGGCGTCTGGAAGTCGACGAATGCCGGCGCGAGTTGGGCAGAACTTACGGATATTGTGATCCCGAATCTTTCGGTCGCTTCCATTGCGATCGATCCGAAACACCATAATACGCTCTATGTCGGAACGGGGAACGGATATGCAAGCTTCGATGAACTGACTGGAACGGGAATCTATAAATCGACGGACGGCGGCGGAACGTGGACGCACCTGGCTCCGTCGACGATAACCGGTTCTGTTGTGAAAGTTCTGGTCGATCCGGTCCATAGCAACGTTGTTTTCGCTTCGCTATATCCAAACGGGCTTTATAGTTCAAACAGAGGCGTCTACCGCTCGACCGATTCGGGGGCTTCCTGGACGAAGGTCTATACCGGTGCTCAGCCCGTGTGGGATATCGTAGCCGGGACCGAATTCGGCGGTACGCCGTATCTCTATTTCGCCGAGGGAAACAATGTCTATAATAATTCGAGCGAATGTGGGATCTATAAATCGTTGAATGACGGCGTTACATGGACGCGGATCAGTTCCTCGACGTTTCCGCCGGCCGACTCCTTCGGCCGTTGCGCACTCGCGGCATCGGTCACGCACCCGGAACGAATTTTCATGCTCGTCGCCGATCCGTTGGGCGACGAGATCGATGCCTCGCACGCGCTCTATCGATCCACCGATAATGGAGTCACCTGGAGTACCATCACGATTCCCTCGACGTTATTCCTTGCCCAAAATCCTGCCCCGCAGGGCTGGTACGATTGTGTGCTGGGCGTTACTCCGAATTCGCACGCGAACGCAGATACGATTTACATCGGCGGTATCGAAGCCTACGTAAATTATAGTGACGGGACCGGCTGGAATGCCTATAGCCTTTCGGGTCTTAATACCGCGGCGGCTCACGTCGATCATCATTCGATCGCATTCAATCGGAACGATCCCTCCGTCGTTTACGATGGCTGCGATGGCGGCGTCTACTGGTCCCAGGACGCCGGCTATGCCGATCTCAATAGCGGAATCACCACCTGGGGATACCGCTCGAGTGGAATGGTTACCAACCGCGTCTATCGCATTGGCCTCAGCCCAAGCGATTCGAAGACGACCATCGCGGGCTTACAAGACCAGGGCATTTGGCAGATCGTCAACGGCGGTTCGACGGTTGTAAACGCAAGTGTCGGGGGCGATGGAAGTCAGTCCATCATCAGCCCCGCAAGTTCTAATACGATCTATTCCCAGATTGCCGGGGGTGCGGTCTGGAAATCGACCAATGGATTTTCCGGAACCTTCAACAGCGTGAATTATCCGATCTTTCCAAACGGTCCGCTTAGCGCAGCGATCGATTATTCGTTGTTTGACCCGCCTTTTAAAATGTCCTGCACCTCCCTGCTGGGCAATGCCGCTTCCAACGTGCTGTATCGAGGTCGCACACACCTCTGGCGCACGACCGATGGTGGAACGTTCTGGGATTCTATCACTTCGGAATACAACTATCCCATTAGTGCAATTGGAATTTCGGAGGCGAACTCGCAGGACCTCTATATTGGGTTCCAATATGGAGGAATCCAGCGCACGACCAATGCCGGAGCGAACTGGACGGACATCACTACCGGTACGCCCGGAAACATCAACTGGGTCTCTTCTATCGTAACGTCCTGGCGCGATACGAATTTTGTTCTCGCAAGTTTTTATACGAAGCCTGGGAGTTCTCTTGCTCGCGTGATGCGATCGACCGATAAAGGCGCGCATTGGTCTAACTTCTCCGGAGGTACGAGTGCCCCACTTCCCCTCGTCGGCGTAAGCTGCGTTGCGCTCGACTCGGTCGATCCGCTCCGGATCTGGTATGCCGCGACCGACAATGGAATTTATTATACGCTGGACTCGGGCGCGCATTGGTCCATTGCCGGGGCCGGCATTGGGCTCGCGCCGTGTACCGACGTTCAAATTCAGGCAAACAAGACGACCATTCGCGTTGCGACGTTTGGCCGTGGCATCTGGGAAGCCAACACGGGAACGCTTCCAGTCGAGCTCGCCGGGTTCACCTACCAAAAGATCCAGAACGCGAACCTGATAGGAACCCAGCTTTCCTGGCATACCGACAGCGAGCACGGATCGGCATTTTTTGTCGTCGAGCGTAGTATCGACGGTGCTGCCTTCGAGGACCTTTCCCCTTCCATTCCCAGCAAAGCCCCGGGCGGTACATCGAGTACGATGCTCGACTATGCCTTTTTCGATTCGACGCATGCGGCGGGAGATTATATCTATCAGTTGAAACAGATCGATCTCGATGGCTCGGTCCATTTTTCGAATGCGGTCGAACTGCACTGGGGCCAGAGCGGACTCATCGTTTCCCAGAACTATCCCAATCCGTTCGTCATCGGTACCCCTTCCTCGACAAGCGGATTCAATCCGTTCGGAAGCAATCAGGACATCATCGTGTCGCCATGGCCGACGACACGCATTCACTATGAACTGCCGGACGCAGACGTCGTCACGATCAAAATTTATAACTCGACCGGTTCCCTTACGCGCACGTTACTCGACCATGCACAGCAGAGTCCCGGCGACCCCGATGTCTTCTGGGATGGCAGGCAGGACGATGGCTCGTTTGCGGCGAGTGGGACCTATTTTTATGTGGTCGAAACGGCCCACTATGGGACCGTCGTCAACAAGTTGGTCCTGATCTCGAATTAACACTTCGTCGAGGCGGCTGACATGCCGCCCCATTTCTTTTTACAACAGTCTTATTGGACCGTTTGGCGGTGGCCGTTCGAACGCACCATGGGCTGCTCGAACGATCCATTGAGGTTTGCCGATTTCGGTTCCATTCGCTCGACGCGAAGCTGATTGTTGACATTCGCTACGCCCGCAGCTTCGTCGGCAATGTCTTCGGCAAGGCGTTTCATCTGGCGATCCGGAACCTCGCCGGTGAGAATGACTTCTCCCTGCACGACTTTCACTTCGATATTCGAGGGATCGATATAGGGATGTGCGGTAAGTCGATCGCAGACGTCTTCCTGGATCCGCGCGTCTGACCGCTGGTAATTCTTGGGAGCGATTCCGGCAAAACCTCCTCGCCCAAAGCGCATGTCGTAATCGTTCCATCCCCGTCCGTCGCCATTGGAATAGCTTCGATTTGTAAATCCGCTGCGGCTCTGTGTGTCCTGCTCCGTTTCGCCGCCGCCGTAATCGGCGTATTCTCTCGTTTCGGAACTCGGCCGGTAATACAACCCGCTCCGGGATTCACCGATGCGTGGGGAGGAATCGCTTCGGGACCGCCCGGCGCTGCTATAGGTATGCCGTTCACGGTCCCATCGGCCGCCTCGATAGTCCTGCTCGCGATCGCTGAAGGGCGCGCCTTCGCGCCATGTCTCGACATCCGCTTCCTCGCTCCAGCCGCGATTGATGTCCGGATCGTAATACGCTCGACCGTAACCGGAAAATCCATAGCGTTCACCGTAGCCAGGCTGGCCGTAATCTTCACGGTAATCGCGAGACGTATAATCGGAGGGGCGCCAATTGCCATCGCCTTCACCGCCACGGTTGTAACGCGTGGCGTTCTCATTGCGAAAGTCCTGTGTCGAGCGGTGTTTCCTCTGCGCGGAACGTCTGCGTTCATTGCGAGAGTACCAATCGCCTTGTTCGCCGTAACGAAGCGACTCGCCTTGCTGCGCATGCTCGCGAAATCGATCGGGTCGGCTCGGTGTCATTGCATTCCAGTTGCGCCTGCTGTTTTCCCGATCATTGCTTTGCCGGTCCCTTTGACGGTTGTTCATGTATTTCTCCTGAAAAAAGATTCAGCAGGTTTAGCGGCAAAAAGCGCACCACCAGGGTATAATCCATGCGGAAATCGGAATTCTGGAACATGGTTGGAGTAAGTAAAAAGGTATGCGTCGGATCCCCTTTGGATTTTTCGTAAGAATAGTACTCATGACTATCTCCCTGGTCCTGGGCATTCTTTCACTTGCTACACGGATTCATTCGGAGGAATTAGTCTATGCCGCCGGTTCTATCGCCGCGGCGATGCTCGTGCCGATGTTTCGCAGAAAACGGCGCATTGGCAATAGCCACGAACGCAGGCGCAGTTCTTCAAAAAAAAATCGCCAAAAATTAACGTTGGAAAAACGTTACCCTCTAAAAAATCGGATCGCCAAACATACGGGGGTGTAGAGGATGGGAGCGATGCTCCATCGCTGTGTCTTGTGTTTGAGAAGTTTTAAGTCCTTCGCAATGGCATTAATATAAGGACACCGTTGTTTTTCGCTGCATCATAGAACGGATCTCAGTACCAGATTTATCGGGTCAGAATGTACGGAAAAATTCAGCAGGAACTACAATCGGAGCTTGAGGCCATCCGCGATGCGGGGCTCTATAAGAACGAGCGGGAGATCACGACGGCGCAGGGTGTCGAGATCGAGGTCAAGGGCCGCCCGGGGATCGTCTTAAACTTTTGCGCGAACAATTACCTCGGGCTTTCTTCGCATCCAAAGGTCATCGCGGCGGCGCGAAAAGCACTCGAAACGCATGGCTATGGAATGTCGAGCGTCCGGTTCATCTGCGGGACGCAGGACCTGCATAAAGAACTCGAGCATGAAATTTCTCGCTTCCTGCATACGGACGATACGATCCTCTATGTCGCCTGCTTCGATGCCAACGGCGGTGTATTCGAACCGCTTTTCGGCGAGGAGGACGCGATCATTTCGGACGAGTTGAACCATGCTTCGATCATCGATGGCGTTCGCCTTGCGAAAGCGAAACGGTTCCGGTATAAACATGCGGACATGAAGGACCTCGAGGTGCAACTGCTCGAAGCCCAGTCCAGCCGGCGGCGAGTGATCGTCACCGATGGCGTCTTTTCGATGGATGGCGACATAGCGAAACTATCGGAGATTTGCGATCTTGCGGATACATACGATGCGCTCGTCATGGTGGACGATTCGCACGCAACAGGATTTGTCGGCAAAACCGGCCGCGGTTCCATCGAGCATGAGAATGTCATGGGCCGCGTCGATATCGTAACCTCGACCCTCGGCAAAGCCTTGGGGGGCGCGGCGGGAGGCTTTACGTCCGGCCGTAAGGAAATTATCGAGATGCTGCGTCAGCGTTCGAGGCCATATCTGTTTTCGAATACGCTCCCGCCGCCGATCGCAGGGGCGGCGCTGGAAGTGCTGCGTATGCTCGGCGAAACGACCGAACTTCGCGATAAACTGGAAGCGAACACGAAATACTTCCGTGACAAGATGACGGAAGCCGGCTTCGATATTAAGCCGGGAATCCATCCCATCGTACCGATCATGCTCTACGATGCACCGCTTGCGCAGAAATTCGCCTCTCGCCTGCAGGACGAAGGCATATATGTCACCGGATTTTTCTATCCCGTTGTCGCGAAAGGACAAGCACGGATACGCGTGCAAATTTCCGCTGCACACGAACGCCATCACCTCGACCGCGCCATTGGCGCCTTTACCAGGGTGGGCGAGGAATTAGGCGTATTGAAATTAGAAACCGCTTAAAATCGACACGGCCGAGCTTGGAATAAAATGAGTTGGCCGGAATAAAATGCATTCATTTTGTGTCCATAACGGAGACGATTTGAACATGGAATGACACAGAAGGCAAATCGAGGGTATTCATTCGTAGCATGGCTCGGCATCGCCGCACTCTTTGTGCAGGTCAATGCTATTCCGCTCGACTATTTGCTTTTTCGATTGAATCAGCAGGAGATCTCGCAAACGCTCTGCGAGCACAAGGTTCCACACTGCAATGGCCATTGTTACCTGATGAAGCAGATCGCAAAATCGGCGACGGCAAACACCGAAAAACGCGCGGAACGATTAGGATTCCAATCAAGCGGCCCATACCTTGCGAGCGCTTCCAACGTCATTTCCCCGCTGCCTCGAGAGGAACGTTCCATCTCTTACGCCCCGATCGGCTCCCTGTCATTCGGGTATCATACGACGGTGCACCAGCCACCCCGAACGGTCTGATACCTCCCCTATCAGATCGTTCCATGCGCTTGAAGCATGGGTAGCTTCTCACTATAATTTTTATTTCGTATGAAAACATTTCGGTGGTTTGCACGGGCCATGTCCGCGTGCTGTTTCGCGTTTTTTGCCGTTCCCTCCATTCAGGCGCAGTTGCCTCCTGGAATCTATTCCAATTGCGATTTTTGCATGTGTTCGATGGGTATTTCGCCACTCAGTATGAATGGCTCCTCGGTCCGATTCGATTCCCGCTACACGGAGCTCGGACAGGAATTCTCGAACGGGAACCGTGTCCCCAACCCCACGGGCGCACGGGAGACTTACCTTACGGACGTGCTTTCACTACGCGGGCAAATCACGGACGATTTCTCCGCAACGCTGATGGTCCCCTTCGCTCACAAAGCCGAGAGTTCGAACGATCCCACAAATAGCCTTGCGAATATTTCCAATTCCGGCGTAGCGGATATGTCGCTCCTTTTTCGTTACAATCTTATCGCCGATCATAACGGCGGAACGATGGCCGGTGCCAACATGAGGATGCTTAGCGTAACCGCGGGCGTTAAATTTGCCAACGGATCTACGTCGCTCATCTATAATGGCTCGCCCGCGGATCCCGACGTACAACTTGGGACCGGAACTACCGATTTCTATGGCGGTCTGGGATATCTTCTCGGCTTTAATGGTTGGAACGTGGAAGCCGATGCCCTGGGAATGGTTCACGGTTTTGGCTCCGGCTCAAGCTGTCATACCTACGGCGATAACATCAACTACGACGTAATGGCCGAGTACCGTCTGTACGAAGACCAAAGTTTTATACCAACGTTGCTCAGTCCTACCGTCTTTGGCTCGCTTGCGATCCGTGGCGAATGGCGCGGATACGAGACGCAGGATGGCCAGCCACTCGATAACGATTTCCTTGGTTGGTCCGGCGGCAACGTGGTGTATGTTGCGCCAGGTTTTCAGGTGTTCTTTGCGCCGCGCGTGTCGCTCGATGCGTCTGTATGGCTTCCCGTTATCCACGCACTCCCTGGAAATCAATTAGGCGAGACTATAAAAGCCATGGGGGGCATTCAGGTCGGGATGTAGTTCGCAATATGTTGGCGCTCTGCGATGCTACCATCCAACGCGATGGACGGTGCGGCCGTCGCTGACAAGCAGCACCGCCCCATCGCGGTCCGTTCGGCAAATGCTTGATCCTGAAGAGAGCCATCGCTTTATAACCGCGGGGGCCGGATGACCGAAGACGTTATGCTCGCCCACCGAAATGACAGCATACGAAGCATTGGTCGCTTCGATAAACTGCTTCGAAGAACTGGTGAGGCTGCCATGGTGCGATACTTTTACAACGTTCGAGCGTAGAAAACTTCCATAGTTCGAGAGCATCGCTTCTTCTTCGCTTCGTTCTATATCTCCGAGAAATAAAAAGCTGGTCGCACCGTACCTCACCTGGAACGCAAGGACGCCACTGTGAATATTTTGTCCGAATGCGGTCCGCTCCGAAGCTAAGACATGGCGATCGGGACTTAACACATAGAGCACGATCCCCGAATCGAGATGGAGCGTATCGCCTCGAGCAAGGATGCGAGTCTCGACCTTGCGTTCGCGAGCGGCGAACTCCAATTCCCTTGCGGCGGTGCTTGCCATACGCTCGCCGCTGCTAAAGAGCGTGCTGACGGAAGCATTTTCCAGCAACGCCGGAGCACCGCCTATGTGGTCGACGTGAAGATGGCTGATAAAGCCGGCTTCGACATCCGTGATATTTTCCGCTCGAAGAAATGGCAGCGCCGTTCGTTCGAAGACGGAGTTCCCGTCGTAATCGCTTTTACCGAAGTCCACAAAGTACGTTTTGCCACTCGGGGTATGGAGTAAAATACAATCGCCCTGTCCCACATCGAAAAAGAGGACTTGGAGCTTCCCTTCGTTCCTGGCAAGGACCGAATTCGAAAACGGAAGCCCGAGTTCATGAAGTGCAAAGAACAGGGCAAGGACCAGCGTACAACGACCGACGAGTTCCCGGCGCGTTTTTGCAATGAGGCAGTAGGAGACACCAATAATAAATAATGTCAGAAAACCGACACTGGGCGAACCCGCGGCTCTCGATGCAAATAAAACATGAGCGAAGAATTTTGTAAGGGCCAGAAGTCCGATCGCTAAATATCCAGTGGCGTCGCCGTAGAGTTGACCAAGCCAGTGAGAAAGTGCGGTCAGGGGGATCAATAAAAATCCCAACGCGGTAATAAGGGCCGAAAGCGGTATCAAGGGGACGTTCGCAGCAAGGCCGATAAACGAAATGCGATAGAAATGAGCTGCTATGACCGGATACGATGCGATCGACGCTCCGACCGATAATGCAACAGCACTCCCCGTTTGCTTGACAAACCTACTTTCGAGCATACGATATCGTGAAGGTCCATCGTCTTTTGAATCCAATTTTAACAGCCACAATATTTTGGGAGTGACGAGGACCATTCCCAATACGCCTGCATAGGAAAGCTGGAATCCAACATCGAAAAGATCGAAAGGGCGGAGTATCAGGTTGATCGCCATGGCACTCATTACGATATTGAGGGGATCCGGCTTGCGTTCGAGGAGTTGCGCCACGAGATACAGTTCGATCATCATGAGTGCACGGACGACGCTGGGCTGAAAGCCTACGATCGCGGAATACAAGAGGACCATAAGCATTGTGAGCGAAATCCTGGTACGGTGCCAGTAGATACCGAAGATTCGCAGAAGTTGAGCAACGACAAGCGAAACAATCGCGACATTGAAGCCACTGACGGCCAGGATATGTGCGACCCCGGAAGCGGTAAAGTCATTAAGCGTCTCTTTCGACATGTCGCTTCGGTCCCCCAGGACCACGGCCTCGACAAATCCGCGGGCATTATCGTCACGGATAGCACTATCGAGCAATGAGAGGATCGAGCGATGGATGCCATCGATGGAGCTCGATATGTGTGTCCATACGTTCGATTGCGCGGGTTCTAAAACATAGTAATCGAATCTGGAATGAATTTCTCCCTGTGCCTCTGTTCGGGTTGCTGTCTGAAGCTTTAAATCACTTGCAAATTCATGCGGATTCGTCGCGGGCTTGAACGGTTCCAGCGAATTATAGACACGAAGTCTCGACCCCACTTCCGGCAACCGTATATGTTCTCTTGAAGAGTTTGAAAGATATAATAAAATGTTACCGTGAACTCGAACCGGTCTTTCCCGGGCGATCCCCAGGCTATCGACTTCGAACGTCCATTGATAACCATGTTTTGTTTCATCGATCTCACTCAGGGTCCCGACCACGACCGTTTTGGGCGGCCTCAGGGAAGCGATCCTTGCGATCACCGTATCGCGGTAAGACCGGCCTTCAAAGCTTGTAAGGCAATATCCGAGGAATAGGAAGAAAAGGAAAATGGCGACCAGTCGAGGGGCCGGCATGCGAATAATGATAGCTCCACATGCAACCGCGACGGCTCCCGCGAACCAAAGAATACCGACGCTTGAAAAGGAAAGATTGCTTCCGAGGACAATTCCCAACGCGAGAGCGATCGCAGCGAAGAGCGCAGGACGGCCTTGGAACATTTCTCAATCGGGATCCCGGAGGATCAACTACTGCTACTTTTGTATAACGATCTTCTTCGCCCTCACGTAATTACCGGCTTTCATTTGAACCAAGTAGGTCCCACTCGGCAGTGCGGAAGCGTCGATGCGGGCAGTGTAGTATCCCGGCTGTGTGAAGCCCTCGGCGATCGTTTGAACAATATTCCCCTGCTGCCCCACCAGGACGATCTGGGCATTGCCGGACTCTGAAATATCGTATGCGATCTGGATCGGTGAACCCTGTCCTTCGAGCGTTCCGGCGGGATTCGGCGTGGGGTTCCCAAGCATCATGGCCGAAGGGATCGCCGGCTGCGGTTCGAGATACTGCGTCCCGCAGGCGGGATCGATGGCGACATAACCGCTATCGAAGAGATGGTTCGCACACGGATACGGGATGGTAGCATCGCTGAAGGCCGTCGTAAAGTGGATCGGGTATCCGGCCTGGAATGTGTTCGGATCCACATCTCCCGCCACCGGCTGGAACTTAAGCCAGATCAGGGGAAGCGAGCTGTCGCCGCCACCGGTAATAGGAGTGTTCCCGCTTAATTTTCCTTCGCCTCCCTGCTGAAAAATGATCGTGTCATTGCCCGGTACGGAAGAATAGAGTTCCGGATATCCCGGCGGCGTGAGCGTATTCGTCATGACGATGTCCACGAGCTTCAGGTGCGTCGCATCGTAATGGAGAATGATCTGATACCCGTCCGCACCGTCGGCATTAAGCGAGTCCTTCGCGTAGATCGGCACAAGGAAACTATTATCGAGAATGTAGGCGTGAATGTTCGTTGGAATCGCAAGCTCGAAGGTGAGCTTATTTCCAGAACCGGCAAGCGCTACCGTGTCCGGCTTTGCATTCTTTGGGAGATCGAATGTAAGGACGGCGCTTGCAGATCGAATTCCTGTATCGACCGGTGAAAAGAGCACCTGCACGGCAGCAGAACCATGAGCAGGAATGACGAGGGGTGTTGGAGATGAGACAGCAAAATCTGCCGCGTTCGCACCGGCGATACTTGCTCCGGTGACCGTGACCGGAAGGTCGTTATTATTCGGGATCGTAATGTTAAAGACCGAATCGTCACAGACGAGGGTCGATCCCCAGGATATCGCTGCGACAGCCGGAGCCAGTGCCGTGATCGTTTCGATGCGAGCGAGGAGCACCACCACATGTGTGCTCGATTTCGAGGTGATCGTGAGCTGGGCTGTATAATATCCATTGGCCATCCCAGGATTCGGCGTAAATCTCAGGCCGATCTTTGCTGCGCCCGATGGCGGCTCCGGGATCGAAAACGTTGGTGTGACCGGTGATCCATTATAAAGAATTCCGGTCATGCTGAAATCGGTCGGGTCACCGGTGATCTGAACATTTGAAACGTCGAGACCGGCCGTTCCCGCGTTTCCGACATACACTTCGGAGTCGGCGGCGAGATCGGATTTATCGAACGTTCCAAAGAAAAGAGTATCGATCGTATAGATTTTGTTCGTATCCCGGAAGACACCCATTTCGTCCATCACCCCGCGGCCGTAGACATCGACAACATAAGCGCGAAGGTGGTCGGTCTTCGCGGTGATCTGCGTATGCATTCGTCGGTTGACCTCGTGTGGCCAGAATTCAATCGTAAACGAATCGGTCGCGAGAGGAGCAATGGTGAGTGGAATTCCAGGACCGCCAAAAGAAGGTCCCGTCGGAGTCGGTGTGATAGTGTTACCGTTCGAAGTTTGTGCAACGTAAAATCGATCGGTATCTCCAATGCGGCGTGGAAAGGAATAAACATTAACCGTATCGGTCGAAACGTTTTGCAGGACGACCGTGGTATCGAAGTGGTCGGAGTTGGAGTATTGGTATGGCGGCGTAATATCGGCAGCGGCCAACACACGATCCCCGAAATCGATCGAAAGAGCGACCGTCTTAAGCGGCGTAATGGTTTTAAGTCCCGTACCTCCCGTGTACGCATAGCTATCGACGGGACCCAGTGCATAGACCGTGACACCAAAAGGCTTTGCACCGGAAATATTATGAGTTCCCTGCTCGAGCGAGTGCTGTGCGTAGGCAAAGCGTGTATTGGGGATCGGTTGAAACTCCGCCGGGTTCATGGGGACGCCGTCGATCGTCATGGAATTCACGGCGCTCTGGTCAGCGACGATATTTACGAAGTTTCCCGTGAAGGCGTCCGCATTGATGATGCTGAGTATGGTGTAAGAAGTTACAAATTGTTCGACTGGAAAAACCAGTGCCAGCGCAGGATCGCCATAGGCCGGAGGAAACGGATTGCTGATACCGCCTTTACTCGTGTGCATATACTGCCCCACTTCGATCGGTTTCGTGGCCTGGATTGACGTAACGCCCTGCAGTTGATGTATCTCGTAAAAATCCCCGGCGTTGAACCACTTTCCTATCAACGAGCCATTGACGGAGATTTGAGTGCTATCCTCCGCACAGACGACACGCACAAGATCGGGCAATGCAGAAGTCGCATACGGAACAACGAGTGCGGAATCGCCCCAGGCACTTACAGGCGGCAACTGCTCTACTAAATGGTCGCGACTTGGCGTCCCATCAGAATTGACCGCCCCGGCCGGCATTTCCGTTCGTTTATGTCCACTGAAAACGGCGATCGGCTGGTCGGACTCGACCAGGCTCCCGGTCAGATCGTTCGAGTGGTTTTGCTGGCCCTGCACAAGGTAAACATCGCCTTTATTCATACGGACGGTAACCGGCCGGTTTGCAGGGGTGCCAACCGATGAGGGATTTCGAAGCGTAATGGTCACATTGGTCGAGTCGACAACGGCAACGATCCAGAATTCTCCGGGTGTTGTACTTCCGAATCCATCTCCCGAAGAGTTGTAATTCATTGTGCGATATTCGGTGCCCAGAACATTCACCGGCAGCCCCATAAACGCATCGCTCGAATAAAGCTTATGGTTGAGACCGAAGACGGCCACTACACTGTCGCTCGTGATATGAACGGCCATGCCTTTTACGACCTGCTCGTCCTGAAAATCTTTTAGTTCGACGGTTTCAAGCGTATTCGTCCCGTCAGGTAAATGAACGGTCGTAATTTGGCCGGGCGTGGTAGTGAAGGTTTGAAAGAAGTTTAACGCCGGGATTTCAACCGTTCCTTTAGCGGGGACATGGCTCGTGAGGTAGAGGTCCATGACGTTGTGGTCCTCATCTCCGCCTAAGTTTGGGCCGAAAGCGACATAAAATTCAGTGCCGAAGTTATCGCGCTGGACGTTTTGAGCGAGTGCGGAGTGCGAAAGTCCCAAAATAAGAAAAAAAGCAATAGCCACCCCGCCAGTCTTAAGCTGGTGAATGAGCGGATTCAGCTTCCTTGATTTAGGACGACACATGAGAGGAATCTGCTGTACCTCCTCGAAGTAAAATGCCATCGTTTATAAGACCCCGGACGGCATGATTAGTTACAGAAAAATTATAAGAAAATGGGAAAAATGAGGGCTGGAAGACCGAGAAGGAAGCAGTGCGGGAGAGGCCTTAATTTTCAACCTGAATTTTCGCCTCACGTACCGGGCCGGGTGTGCCATCTGCTCGAACGGTCTCTATCCGAAGAAAGGCAAGACCAGAAGCCGGTAAAAGGTTGGACGGCAGTTCGATCGTGCCATTGCCGCTCATGAGATTTATGTCGAGATGCCCCGATTCGACGCCGGCTTCATTGAAGATCGATAAACTCGCCACTACGGGTTCGGATGCGCGATATGCGAGCTGCACTCCTCCGCCGGCCGCCACCGGGTTCGGCGAGAGGCCGATCAGCGTAAAGATCGGCGATTCGTGCATCATAAAGTTCCTTATCGTTTTGTCGCCGCAATCGTCCGCGTAAGGGATCGAAAGTGTAAAGCTCTGCAAATTATACGCACAGGGATGCTGCGCCCATGTGAAAGTCGGAGTAACGACAACCGTCGTATCGACCGTTAAATAGGCCCGCATCAGAATATCGAGCAAGAGATCGTTCGCAATTCTCGCCGAGTCAGAGACCGCCGACCCCGTAACGACGATCGTATAGGTTCGCGTCGCCTGGTCCCAGTAGGTACTGATCGTGTAGTTCGAGTCCCCGGGAACAGCAAGCGCATTCGTCGTATCGATCCCGACCGGCTCGAAAAGATCGTTCGAGAATTGGAGCGAAAGCGTCCAGCTATTGAGTTCGGACACTCCGGCCCTTGGGCCTTCCACCGTGATCGGTAATTTCAGATCGGAAATATCGTTGGCGCTCGAAACGAACTGCGGCAAATGAGCGTGGAGCGTGAATACGCGTTGCTTCCGGACGAGGCTTGCCGTCAGCGTATCGACCGTAGCGGGCTCCCCATCCAGGCGGCGCTGGAACACCAGGAGTTTTGTGAGCTGCGAACCGTTCAGACTGTCGGCAGGAAATGAGTAATAGAGGAAAAGTGGATAGCTGCTGTCCGGAGCGATATTGATCGGAAGGTTGAAGGTCGAAGGATGGTAACTGAACCCTCCGCTCGATGGAACGAATGCAAGGCTATCGATATGCACTTCGACCGGATAGGGATTGTGGAGTACGATATCGTTCGTAATGGTGTCGCAGGTGGTGACAACGCCGAAATCGGTGCTCGCCGGCCCAATGGGACCCGTGCGAACTTTTGCCTTCAAAATAATCATCGGCCGATAAGAACCGAGCGAGTCATAAAGCCAATAGCGAGTATCGTTGTGCGCATAGAGCGTGTCGAGGAAATCGCCTTCGTCCGTCACCATGAAACTAACGGTTCCCGTCAGCACCTCGCCGACCGAAAGGGCTTCGGGGATCGCCGTAGCGGGCGGATTCAATGCCACAAGAAAATGAGCGGTATCGCGATGCACCAACGAGTCGAGTTCGGCGGCCATGGTGGCCGTGTCGGAATTTAAGATCGTAAACGGAAGTGAGACCGGCGGCTGGGGTGCCGTCCCTGGCAATACAGTGATCGTTCCAAAATCGAGGACCGGCGGACTCACCAGCACGAGCGGTTCCGTCCCCTTTCCAAGGAGCGTATCGTACAGCACGATTCCATCGACCGTATGGATTCGAACGATCACCTGCTTAGCGCCGATCGACCTTGGCTGGAAATGGACAACGAACTCGAGGACCGTGTCGGCACCGTCATATCCAAGTCGCGCCGGAAGTTTCCGCGAAAGTGTGTCCATTTGAAAATCGGCGCTGGGATCGAATGAAACGCTATCGATCGCACTCGTGTCCGAACCGCGATTTACGATCGTTATCGTGTCGGGCGGTGCCGTCGAATCGACGCGCCAGGAACCGAAATCGTGGCCCGTTGAAGTGACATTCGGTTCTACCCCGGTCCCTAACAGGATGACAACCGGTGTATCGTTTAATAGTCCCGTAATACTATCGATCCAATCGATCGGTATTTTACCGACCTGTAGCCCTGTTTTTTTGGGAAGGAAATGGACGGAATCTCGGACGGCTCCCGCTACCGGATTGACCAGCGGATACAAGATCAGCTTATTGCCCGAACTTGGGACGGTGTTAGCCGTAAAATCGGTACCCGATAAATTCGTTCCAAAATCGAGGTCCGTCAGTGTGACCTGATATTGCCCAACGTTCTCGATAATATAGCTGCTATCGCGATTCTGACCGAGTCGAACTCGGCCGAAATCGATCGTGTCCGGCAAGACTGCAACCTGAGGTGCAATCCCGCTGCCCTGCACATGAATGAATACGGAATTCACAGCGCTGGACCAGACCCGAAGCGTCGCCTTATAAAAACGTGCGGAATCCGGATGAAATCGTATCGGAATTTGCGGTTGTGAAAGGGGCGGCACAAGAAGCGGTTTTGCGATCGGATTCACAATATCGAACGCGTTCGTGTCGCCACTCACCCATTCATAGCCATACACCGTCACGGTATCCGTCGCCATGGGCACGACGGAACTATACATAAGCGACGGCAGGACCGGTCGCGCGTTCACAGCCACGGCATGGAAATCGAGATCGATAGCGAACAGGCTGTCGATGTAAGGATAATCGCCGCCGCCGGCGTAGGTGTAAGAGTCCTGAAATCCGAACGCATAGGACTCCGCATAGCACGGTAGTGAACTTTGAATTCGTTCTTCCCCGATCGAAGGAAAAAAAATCCCATATTGGAAATTCGTCCCGGGGATTCGTTTCCACCGGCCATCGAGTGTTGGGGATGGATGAGCCCCATTGAGGAACGTCGTCGAGGTCGCCGAAGTATCAGAAACGATCAGAAGGCGCCCCTGAGTGAATATTTCCGGGTCGTGAACGCCAGGAAGGGTATACTCGGCTGCAAACTGATCGACCGGGCGACAAAGGGTGAAGTCCGGGTCGCCGATGCCATCCGTATTCCAGTTCCCATCCTGCATAAAATGAGCGACGAGGATGGGTTGATCGCTTTGGACGACGCTCGTTCCTCCGGACATGAAATCGCAATGCTCGCCGGCATTCAGTGTATACGATGCCGTTCCATTGACAGAAATATGCGTGGAATTTTGGGATGCAAGGACTCGAACAGCATCGCCGCCCGGAAACCGGGTATCGCTTGAATCCTGTCCGGCGCCACACACGATAAAGCTCTTTCCCCACGCTGAAATCGGCACCATTTGTTCGATCAAATGATCCCGGGAGGGGTTTGCGGTGTATTGATATTCCAGTGTGAACGGTGCGGTCGAACGTTCATGGCCGCTGAAGACAGCGATCGGTTTGTTCGACGTAATATAGGAACCCGTCAGATCGCAATCGGGGCCACCATTCCAGGGAGCGTAAAGTTCCGTCCAGTCCGGAGCGGCGTTTCCGGGCGGCTCGCTTGCGACGTGAACGCCCGTATCCTTCGCCATGATCTGATAGACCTGCCCTCGGTCGAGCGTAATCGAATAGGTGGAGTCCGCTAAGAGGCGTCCCGAAAACGAGGTCGCGGAAAGCGTAAAATAAACGACGGTATTATCCTCGGTCGCGACAATCGCGAATTCGCTGCGGGCATGAACACCCAGCGAGAACGCCGAATAATTGACCGCGTTGCGTGAACTCATGGCATAATACGAAGTTCCCAGAGACGGTACCGGGTACAGGACAAATCCGTCAGAGCTTTTTTCATTATGCGAGAACCCATAGACGGAAATTACATCCGTAGAATAAACATGCACAACCTTGTTCTCAATGAGTTCGTAATCGTCGGCTCCGAGCGCGATCCCGCTCGGCAGGTCCACGCGGACCATCGTACCGGGATCAACAATAAACGTGTTTTTATAGGAGGAGTGGAGAATTTCAACCGTTACCCTGGCCGGGGCTCGGGCGGCAATAAAAAGTGAGCGAAGTGTATCGCCATCGGAATTCCCCACCACCGAAAGAAAGCACCCATAAAATTCGCTCCCAGCGGCAGTCCAATTCGTATGCAGGGACAATGTCTGCAACGAATGCGTCGGGTCGGTCCGGGCTGCTTTCTTTACGCGAGTAAACGCATGCTGAAGCGCACGAGCAGGAAAGGAATGTAATTTCGAGGCGTTCTGCTCTGAATTCTCGGAATTTTGTGCTGAAACGCGTAAGCCGGAGCCAGCAATGAATAAGAAGATTGCGAAAAAACAGATTACGGACAGAGAGTTAGAAAAGCGGCCGTCCTTTTCCTGTTTCACCGTCCGTAATCGTTCACAGTCCATGGTTACTCACCCGCCACGATCGGCACTCGCTCATTGATATGGAGCTTTTGCGATGTGATCACGCAGGTGTACACGCCATCCGGCAACCCGCGCCGCTCGATGCGAACGGAATAGGGGCCGGCCGGGAATTCGGAGGACGCTACCTGCTGGACGACACGCCCTAATTCATCGTAAAGCACCATGGTGATATCGCCGGTCTCGGGAACCGAAAAATTAACCGTCGTATAACTCGAGAACGGATTCGGACTTGCAAAGGCCGAAAGTGCCGGCGAATTATTTTCTGCCACTCCGGCCTCCGCATCGGGATAGAGCGTGAACGGCATCTCAGCCGGCTCGAGGTTCATATACGAAGGCAGGTGTGAATAAATCCGGAGCGTCCCCTCGACCGGAGCCGGCAGTTGATCATCGGAAACAAGATGGATCTCAGCCGACTGACCGACCGGAAGTACGCCAATATCGTAAGCGATTCGTTCCTTGACGTGAATCCCAAGATTGCGCATCTTCGGGTTGTCCGCAATAAACACGGCACTGTCGAGATAAGCATCCTGATATGCGGTGTTGCGGAAATCAATGGTATTCGTGTGATGCCCCCCCATCGCCTGCGGTGGATATTGGATACCGATCGCGCGTTTCGGGACCAATAAAATTCCCGCCGTATAGCCGTAGGAAATAACTTTGCCGAGGCCATAACTTAAAATCGTAAAACCGTCTTCCGGCGGCATCATGGACGTAATGGTGTGGGCGCCCTGATTGAACCCGGTATATTCCGTTAGCGCATAGGCATGTCCGCCGATCGATCCTGGAACCTTTTGAAAAATGCGGCCCGGCAGCGCTTGTCCGTCGAAGAGGATCGAATTCTGGGCGAGCGTATCCGTGACAATAATAACCTTTTGAAGCGGATAATCGAGCTTGTCCGGAGCGAAAAACGTATAATTATTGAACGATTGGTCGACCGCGGGAACAACGGCGAGAAAGGGATCGCCGTTTGAATTATTATTGATATCGGTATGGGCGTATTCGCCAACCAGGAGCGCGCCGGAACCTTTAACCAGGACCGGGCTGGAGATCATCGAATCGGCGAACTGGTTGTGATTCAACGTAACCCAGGGATTGCCATTGACCGTTACGGTCGTATTGTCGTTCAGCGCAACGACGCGCATGAGGTCGCCGCCGGGATTTTTTGTTCCCTGCGCGTCGATGTCGATGGCGTTCAGTACGAACGCCGTTCCCCATGCGCTCGTCGGAGGCATCGCTTCCAGGAGCATATCCCGACTGGTGCTGACGTCGGTGCGAAGGAATTGATATGGGATTTCCGTACGCGCGTGGCCGGAATACACGGCCACCGGTTTGTCGGAGGCAACGGTGGAACCGGTAAGGTCCAGCGCATCGACCGATGGATCGGTCTGGACCTGATAGCCCTGGCCGGATTGAAGCGTGACCTGAAACGGAACGCCTGCGGCCCGTCCGCCTGCCGTTGCCGCCGAAGGGGTAATTGTAACCGTGGTGTTGTCCTGGAACGCGGCAACAGCAAATTGCGAAGGCATCCAATCCCCGGAAGTATATGCCTGGGGATTATTGGAATTCGGATAGCTAAGGATGCGATACTCGGCCGCGGCGGATTCAAAGGGCAATGCGAGGAATGCATCGGCCGTCGCGTCTTTATTATTCAGACCATAACATACAATGGGCGATGTCGATTGGACCTTGACCACGCGATCGTCGGGAACTTCATCGCTCGTCAGCCATAGGTTCGACATTTCATCCGAAATTCGATATGTTTTAGAACTATCGGCTTGCAGGAACAGGACCTTACTGACCGTAGGATGACTGTTGGTTGTAATCGTAACGGTTGCGGTATCTCCCAGGGAGGCGACGTAAATCTCCAAGAACTCATCGTCATTGGGTTCTGAGTCCCGATAATTATTCTGCTCGAAGCACAACAAAAAATTTGTTCCCGCATTCGAGGGCGTACCCGTGATCGCCGTTCCATTGCAGTCGGGCCTGATCTTTTGTGCTTCCGCCTTGGAGCAAAAGAGGAAAACGACGAAAGCAAATAGGACGGGTATGAAGCGAGTCCGTCGAACGTTCGGAAAAGAGTGAGTTGTATTCATGGAAAGACCGGATTGATTAACGCATGAAAAGACCGTTTCACTAATATACGATATTTATTGGGCTTTCGCACAAAGGTACCTGGGCGGAACGGTCCCATAGGAAGACACATGAAAGGCTATAAAGTAACGGTTTTGTCATTTTCTCTTTGCAGAAGAATCGTTACCGGACCGTCGTTGGTGAGTTCAACGGCCATCCGGGCTCGGAATTTCCCGTTGGCTACACGGTCCGTCCCTAAAAGTCCTCGTAAATTCGTAAGGTAATCCTCGTAGAGCCGTTCGGCCCTTTCAGGCTCGGCTGCGGCCATGAAATTCGGGCGATTCCCCTTTTTGAGATCGCCATAGAGCGTAAACTGGCTAACGGCGAGCACACTTCCCCCTGTCTCCATGAGTGAAAGATTCATTTTTTTCAAATTGTCCTCAAAAATGCGGATTTGGGCCGTTTTTTCAGCCATCCATTGCACTTCCACCTCTGTATCGGCTTCATGGATTCCGACAAAAGCGACAAGTCCATGACCGATCGAACCGATCAATTCGGAATCGACCGTAACCGAGGCACGACTGACTCGCTGTATAAGAATTCGCATAAAGGGATTTTGTTACAGCTATAAAGCGAAATTATGACCGGGTTGCTTCGTGGAATTCACTGGCGCGGAATTTTCTCATGATTTCACCCGTAATGGCATTATGGAAAACACTTTCAAAACCACTATTGTCGAAACATTAGAGCAGCCTGTCTCGAAGCTGGCAAAAGAACGGGGCCTGCACCTCCTTCGAATTCAGGTCCGTGGATCGCAGGCAAGCCCCGTTATTGAAATCCTCCTCGATGGCGACCGGGCTATTTCTATCGATGACTGCGAAAGCGTTAGCAAGGATCTAAACTCGGCCATTGAGTCCAAAAACCTTGTTAAAGGAAATTATCGACTCGATGTGATGTCCCCGGGGCTCGAAGAACCGCTCGTCGAAGACTGGCAATTTGCACGAAGTGTCGGCCGATTGATCGAAGTTCAGTATCGCGAGAATGGCGAACATCACACATTACACGGACATTTGCGAATGTTCAGCGAAAAAGAAATCGGTGTTGAGCCCGTGCATGTTAAATCGGCAAAAGTGATAAAGCCGAATACGATCTCGACCGACAGCGGTCCGGTCGAAATTGAAAAGGATGAGCAACTCTACGATCCACCGGTCGAATTAGTGAAGCTCGAACGCAAGCATTTGATGAAAGTCATTGTTCAGCCGGAGTTCGGCAAGTAACAAAAACCGTCTCGCCATGAAATTCGGATGTTTCGGGATACTCGTACTTTCCTTTTTTTTGAGTACACGGGTTTTTGCACAATCATCGGCGCAGCTCGATCGCGGCTTAAAAAAATACGGTCCTGTTCTGTTTGCCGATTCGGCCCATCATAAGTATCCGCTCGATACGAAGCAGCATATTCGTATTGCGTGGGCTTTCATGCACGAAAAATCTCATCTGGCCAAATATACGAAAGCAGAACAAGCCGAAATGCTCCGACGCATTCGAGAAGCAGCGGCTGCACACGGCATTTATTTGAATGAATGAGAATCGAAATTACCGTTCCGTGCATCTTTTCCTCGTAATTTTGCAGAAAGTTTTTTTAGGGAGAAGACGATCAAGCGATTAGCTGTTTTTGCATCCGGTTTTGGCTCGAACCTCGCTCATATTCATCGCGAGATCGAGCAGGGCCGACTGCAGGGTGCCTTCGTAGCGCTTGCAGTATCGAACATTTCAACTTCCGGGGCATTGGAATATGCCCGCACGAATGGCCTGCCGTATTGTCATCTTTCTCTGGCTTCCTGCGGCGGCGATGCGTTGCGGTTCGAACGAGAATTATTGGAAGTTATCCGGTCTAACGGCATCGACCTGGTCGCTCTGGCGGGTTACATGAAAAAGTTACCCGATTCGTTCGTGCATCGGTACGAACATAAGATCCTGAATGTCCATCCGGCCCTGCTTCCTTCGTTCGGCGGGAGCGCGATGTATGGCATGCGCGTTCACGAAGCTGTCATTGAACGCGGGTGCAAAGTGAGCGGAGCGACGGTGCATTTTGTCACCAGCGAATACGATGCGGGACCGATCGTTTTGCAGAAATGCTGTGCGGTCCTGGATAGCGATACGCCTCAAACGCTCTCGCAACGCGTGCGCGAGGTGGAATTTCAAATTTATCCCAAAGCGATCGAGCTGGTCGCCCAGGATAAAGTCACGGTTCAGAACAATCGAGTATTCATTCATTCCTAACGATGATAGTGCAAACGGAATCAGCACCTTCTATTTCGATCGACCGAGTTCCCATCCGGCGGGCACTCGTCAGCGTCTATGACAAGCAGGGTCTCGACGAACTCGCATACGCGCTCGCCGCGCGCCAAATAGAAATTCTTTCGACCGGTGGGACCGAGCAATATCTTCGGAATCTTGGAGTTCCCGTAAAGGGCATTTCAGAATTTACGCACTCGCCCGAGATCTTCGGAGGGCGGCTGAAGACGCTTCATCCCATGGTCCATGGCGGTCTCCTGTACCGGCGCAGCCTTTTAACCCATCTCGAAGAGGCCGGTGAGCATGGGATTCTTCCGATCGATCTTTTGGTGGTCAATTTGTATCCATTTGAAGAAACCGTGGCCCGCCCCGCAGCAACGGAAGAAGAAATCATCGAACAGATCGATATCGGGGGCCCGGCAATGCTCCGGAGTGCGGCAAAAAATTTCGAAGCAGTGACCGTCGTAACGTCACCGGAACAGTATCGAACTGTCATCGACGAGCTGAAGCATCTCAATGGAGCTACTTCCCGTGCCCTTCGAAAAAAATTAGCAAGCGAAGGATTCGAACGCGTTGCAGCATACGATCAGGCGATCGCCCGGTATTTTGTCGGCGCGAAAGAAAATGTTTCCATCGAGGACCGTCTCGAGATTTCTCTGCCGCTCGTGCAACCATTGCGCTACGGGGAAAACCCTCATCAGCAAGCAGCGCTCTACGGCGAACGTTTTTCAAAAATTTGCACGCAGTTCTGGGGAAAAGAATTATCTTATAACAATATCCTCGATACGTCGGCTTCGCTCGCTCTTATCTCGGAATTTTTGGACGAGAATCGAAAACCGGTCGCCGCAATCATCAAGCATACGAATCCTTGCGGTGTGAGCGAAGGAACTTCCGGACTGGATGCGTTCGAGCGCGCATTTCGCACCGATCCTGAAAGTCCATTTGGAGGAATTATTATTTTGAATGTCGGTATCGATACACCGCTTGCCGAACGGCTGAATCAGTTTTTCAGCGAAGTGATCCTTGCTCCATCCTATACCGACGACGCTGTTGCCATCCTGAAAAAGAAAAAAGATCGCCGACTTCTTACATTTAAACCGGATGAGCTTCTCCATACGCTTTCAAGCACGCAGGACGTGCGCTCCGTCGTTGGCGGCATATTATTCCAAACGCCGGACCTCGAATTGGTGAGCAATTCCGCGCTAAGTTCTGTTACCAGCCATCCGGTGAGCGGCGAAATGTCGCAGGGGCTGCTTTTTGCTATGAAGATTGCAAAGCATTTAAAATCGAATGCGATTGCATTTTGTGGAATTGAGCACGGGAAAGTTCATACGTTGGGCCTTGGGGCGGGTCAAACCTCGCGGGTGGAGTCAACTCGAATAGCCATCGAACACGCTCGACGTCATGGACTTTCACTGCAAGGCTCCTTCGTGGCAAGCGATGCGTTCTATCCGTTTGCGGACAGCATGCTCGAAGCGGCAAACGCGGGAGCGGTCGCCGTTATCCAGCCTGGTGGCTCCGTGCGAGACGCTGAAGTCATTCAGGCCGCCGAAGAACATGGCATCGCGCTCGTCATGACCGGAATGAGACATTTTCATCATTGATCCTCGGGGCCCCTCGGTCACGAGATTATAAAACTTTTTCGAATCCATCGTGACCGAAGGTCACGACTACACCACATGCTCAGTTTATTCAGCGCCGATATTGCAGTCGATCTTGGAACGGCGAACACGCTCATCTATATGAAGGGCAAAGGCATCGTTTTAAACGAGCCTTCCATCGTTGCATTCGATTCGACAACAAAAAAGATTGTCGCCATCGGTCGCGAGGCACAAGCCATGGTCGGCCGAACGCACCGCGATATTCAAACGATTCGTCCGATGAAGGACGGTGTTATTGCCGATTTCGAGATCGCAGAAGGAATGCTGCGCGCTTTGATCAAAAAAGTGCATCCTTCGTGGCTCCCCTCTCGCCGTATCGTTATCAGCGTTCCTTCCGGTATTACGGAAGTTGAAAAACGAGCCGTACGCGACTCTGCCGAACATGCCGGGGCGAAGGAAGTACATCTCATCGCTGAACCGATGGCCGCCGCGATCGGTATCGGCCTCGATGTCGAGGCACCCGTCGGCAATATCATCATTGACATTGGCGGCGGCACGACCGAGATCGCCGTCATTGCTCTTTCGGGTATCGTCAATCAGGAATCGATTCGTGTTGCAGGCGACGAACTGACGATGGCCGTTATGCAATTCTTCAAGCGTAATTATAACATTCTGATCGGCGAACGAACGGCTGAACTTATCAAATGCCAGGTCGGTAGCGCTATGCCGCTCGAAGAGGAACTGATGGTCGAGGTCAAGGGGCGTGACCTTGTTGCCGGTATTCCCAAAACGATCGAAGTAAGCTCAACAGAAGTGCGCGAGGCATTGGCCGACCCGGTGAATCAGATCGTCGAGGCCGTTAAAGTAAGCCTTGAGCGTACACCGCCGGAGCTCTCGGCAGATATTCTCGATCGTGGAATGATGCTCTCCGGGGGTGGCGCACTACTAAAAGGGCTGGATGAGCGTCTCCGCCTGGAAACAAACCTGCCAGTTCACGTGGCCGACGATCCGCTTACGGCCGTCGTTCGTGGTACAGGAAAAGTACTGGAGAATCTCTCTCAATTTATGAAGGTACTCATAAAAAGCAGAAGGTATTAATTACGAATTTCGAATTAGGAATTACGAATTAGTTGGAATGGCTTGTGCCGTAATTCGTACTTCGTAAATCGTAATTACTGTGAGACGATTTCTCGATTTTTTCATAGCATTCAAGGAATACGTGGCGTTAACCGCTTTTGTGGCGGTGTCGCTCACGATGATCGCCGTCTCTCGAACGACGGACGTCATGCCGCTCCGCGCTTTTGCTACCGGCCTCGTCGGTGCGATCCAATCGACCTATGCCTGGATCCCCAATCCCATCGCGCTCGCACGCGAAAACCGCGATCTCGAATCCCAGTCGATCGAATTAGCGGCGGAAGTAGGCCGCTTGCGGCGTGCTGAAGCGGAGAACCGTGAGCTTCGGCGTTTACTCGGAATTGCTCCCCATCCGGACTGGAAACTGGTCGCGGCAGAAGTTGTCGGAAAGACCACAACGTTTCAACGGAACATGCTGACGATCGATCTGGGCTCGAAGGACAGCATCGTTCCCGGAATGGCCGTCATTACGGATGCAGGATTGGTCGGCAGGATCTATGCGACCAGCCAGAATTTTTCTCTCGTTCAAATGCTACTAAATACGGACCTTCGTATTGCATCGAAAATCGCCCGAACAAGAGTCGAGGGAATTATTACGTGGGAAGGCGGCCCGTCGCTCTCGATGCGGAATATTCCGAAGGCCCTCGATGTGCAACTTGGGGACCTGGTCGTTTCCAGCGAATATTCTTCTTTTTTCCCTGCTGAAGTTCCTATTGGTACAGTCGATAGTATCGCACCCGAAGCGAATTCGTTGTTCCGGCGCGTCATGGTCCGTCCTTCGGTTAATTTCTTTCGCGTCGAGCATGTCTACGTCATCCAGAAAGACATTACCAAAGAGCGCGAGCGACTTGCGCTCGAGGGCCGCGTAAACGAAGGAAAAGCTCAAAAACGATAACACCTTCCCATGCAATACTTATCGTATGCCGGTCTTGGCTTGCTGATCATCATTGTGCAGGTGCTCGTGAGCCGTTTCCTTTCTATCGCGGGTGTTTCGCCGGATTTTCTGCTCATTTTTCTCGTCTGGCTTACGATGCGCGAAGGCCAGTTCGCCGGAGAAACAGGGGGATTTGTTCTGGGGCTGATCCTCGATATTTTGTCCAGCAGTATTTTAGGCGCAAATGCGTTATCGAAGACCGCAGCCTGTTTTTGCATCGGGTACTTTTTCGATCGCGAACGGATCGATCAAAATATTCGCAACTGGCCGTTCCTGGTTTTGACCTTACTGGCTGCGATTATCAATAATTTTCTGTATTACTTCCTGATTACTCGAGGGTCCGAGATTTCCTTCGGGGAATTCGCTTTCCGATATGGAGCCGTTGGGGCCCTCTACACGGTCTTTATAGCAATCTTCCCTCTTTTGTATTGGTCTCGAAAGCGAACGTATTGACTTCGTAAACCTTCGGCTGTTTTCGACGTATTACCTCTTTTAATCACTCTCTCATGGGCAAGATCGTACTCTTACGACACGGCGAATCGCAATGGAACCTTGAAAATCGGTTCACGGGCTGGGTCGATATTCCACTTACCGACAAAGGACGTGAAGAAGCTCGTCGAGCCGGCGAACTCTGTAAGGATATTCGTTTCGATCGGGGTTTCACTTCGGTCCTCATTCGCGCGATCGAATCGCTTGAGATCGCGCTAACAGCCGCTGGTCAGCCAGATGTACCGATCGAAAAGAATCAGGCGCTTAACGAGCGGATGTATGGTGACCTGCAGGGACTGAATAAAGAAGAAACGGCTAAAAAATTTGGCGCCGAACAAGTCCATATTTGGCGCAGAAGTTACGATGTTCCTCCACCCGGCGGTGAAAGCTTAAAAGATACGGCCGCCCGAACCCTTCCCTATTTTCAATCCAGGATTTTACCGCTCGTGTTGGCCGGCAAAAATATATTCGTCTGCGCACACGGCAATTCCCTTCGTTCCATTGTCATGAGTATTGAAAAGTTAACGCCGGAACAAATTCTTAAAGTTGAACTTGCGACCGGCGTTCCGATCGTTTATGATATCGATGCCGAAGGAGCGGTGTCCTCGAAGTCGGTCCTTTCTGCGACATAGCGAGGAAACTTTTGACGAGCGGGATTCGTAGTTTGTCGCTCCTGATAACGGCGCCGTAGCCAAGTGGTAAGGCAGAGCTCTGCAAAAGCTCCATTCCCCGGTTCAAGTCCGGGCGGCGCCTCAAGTTCCTCTCAGAATCGCCCAAACCCGGCTACCTGCATGGTATTTTGCCGGAATTATATTCGCATTTTTTCTCATATCTGAACATCCGTAAGGGCTTTCCAAGTAGTCTTACACACAGGGGAATTTGGAACGATTGTAAACCGTCAAATGCATCGCCATAGCGACCGCAAGTCGGTGCTCGAAAGACGAACCTTTGTAAGAAGAACTATTAAAATCGATCAAGGCGATCCAATCGTTCGGATCACATAGTGATCATCATGCTTCTGCCTGGGCAGGAACGCGATGCAGAAGGCAATGTGGCGTGCCGCTCCTAAGAAGTTGGAGCGGCACGCCACGAGCCCCAAGAGCTGGCCTAGCTTAGATGCCATGTTGGTTGCGAGATATAGGGCAACACTTGCTTCATTTAAGTTTGCATTATAAGAGATCCACAGTTCGTCCGTGCACGTACCCGTTTCCTTCCACTGCATGGGAGCGCACCGGGGCAACCCGTCGGAGCCTTGGGGACTCCGGCCGGGTGGAAAGAGTTGTTAGTTGCTTGCCCATCGGTGCGACACTTTCTATGTATTTTTAGCCCAGCACTCCCTGGTCTATCACCGTTACACTCGTCGTGGAAGTCCACATGACCTCAACCATTTTTCCACTTGCGAGCTGAACGATTGCATTTGTTCCAACCGGGACCGTCTGTCCGTTGATCGTGATAGAAATTGCCGGGTCCGCGATCGTAACCGAGTCCGTACTATTGCCGGGAACGTTTACGTAATAGTTCTGGGGTTGAGTCGAAACGGTGACCTGCCCAAGCGGGTCCGACTGCTGGTTCGAAATTTGGAATGAGACATCGGCAGTCAGGCCTTTATTCGGGAATGCGAATATGGAAGCGAGCGCAAGAAGGGTTGTGAAAACGAAAAACTTCATGTGTGTTTGAGTTGAAAAAAATGATTGCTAAGCCTTAATAAATTGAGAAGTTGCGTTCGGGCTGCAAAGTTACTGCAGGCCGAGAGCCAAATCCAAGGACAATATTGCTTTTTTCTCTATATTTGCATTAGGATTATGGGACAAAAAATGCTTTTTAAAACCATAAAGCTTTAAAAACAGCATATTATATTAAGGCAAAAACATCAAATCACATGGACTCAAGTCTTCAAATCCTCGAACTATCGCGTATAATTAAGAATTTTGGCAATAAAAACTCAAAATCTCTATTTCAGTCGAATCAAAAAAAATCTCAAATTCGCGCCCTGGCCCGCAAATTTGCTTTTCAAAGTGGTGAAAACGAGCACGATTGGGCTCTCGAGATCTGCAGAACGAGCGAGCACGACCAGAAATACATTCGAATTCGAAGCCAGCTCAAACGGCTGCTCATCAGCCGGGTTTTTCATCTCGATATCCGTTCCGGCTCGGAACTGCGGAAAGCAATTTATCGGAATGCGAAAGAACTCTTTTGTATTCGCGTCCTGATCATGCTTGGTGCTCGTGGGGCGGCCGTCGCTCTCATTCCCCGAGCGCTTGACCGAGCACGAACGTTCGAATTAACGAACGATCGAATCGAACTCCTTCACATCCTCCGGCAACATGCAACGATCAATGGTTACCGAAAGAAGTTCGCTGAATACCAGAAGGAACTGGACGATGTGGAACGTATCCGATGCGCAGAAAGGCGGCTCAATGCTCTTGACGACGCAATCAATGTGGAACTTGTCGGTCGCGCTCGAGCACCGAAAGCAGCGATCGAATTAGCGAAGTCCGCGCGCGCAGAGGCAGAGATGTTATTTCGAGAATTTCCACGCTTCAATGTCGGAGTCCATTATTATAGAATTGCCACCCTGGCCGCAGAGACCAGCCGGCAATTCACTGAGTTGATCCGGCTTTGCAGTGAAGCCGAATACTTTCTTGCACAATTTCCACATCTTGTCACTCCGCTCTTTGCCGGCCAATATGCGATAAAGCGGCTTACGCCTTCCATTGCCTTGAGTAATGAATCGAGTACGGTTTCGGCTCTCGAAATATGTGAGCGATCCTTTCCTGTCGGCGAAAATAACTGGTTTATATGGAAGGAATGCGAATTTTTTTTTCGAATGCACACCGGCGATTTTGAGAGTGCCCAGCGCGTTTTTGCCAGCATTGCCGGTAACGACCGCTTCCAATCGCAGCCCGAACAGGTCAGACAAAAATGGGCGCTCCTGGGATACTATGCCGACTTTGCACGGTCAGCCAAAAGTCCATCGGCGCCCGTGCGATTGCGTGCCTTTCATCACATCCTCCGGGAAACACCGATCTATAAGAAGGACAAAGCCGGCTATAACGCTTCACTCTATATATTGCAATATCTGATTGCGGCATCCCGAAGCGATCATGAAACGTTGCTTCAGAGATCAGAGGCGATAGCAAAATATACTTCCCGGTACCTTCGAAACCGGCACGAGCAGCAGCTCTACGCATTTTTAAAGACACTGCAAGTTCTCCGCAAGCACGATTTCAATGTCGATGAAACAGCGATTCGAGCTCGACGTTACATCAAACAGTTCAGCGTCCGAGGGAAAGAATTGATCGATGAGACACAGGTGCTGCCGTATCCGATGATGTGGCTATGGATTTCGGAATGGTTGCGGAAATCATATTAAGTTCCGGCGTCGGCGGCAGAACACTGTTGCAGAAATGTCTTTTGGCAGACACGTGCGGACTTCACACGAAAAATCCTCCTCTGTTCCCTATTTCGACGCTACCAAACTTCTGTGTAAAAACATTTGGCAATGGCCGGTCTCCTGGAACACTAAGCCACACGCGGAGCAAATGGCGCCGGCGCTCCGCTTCCGGCCAGTCCTCGAAGCCAGTGCGATCGTGTAGCAGCGTGTGATTATAGACGAATTGCATGTCGCCTCGCTCGAGTTGCATGGAAAAATTAAGTTTGGGATCGTTTGCCAATTCATCGAAAAGATTTAAGGCCTCCACATGCTTTGCCGTAAGTCGAGGCGCGTCCGAAAATCGCTGCGCCGAATCGATATATTGCCGCTGATAGATCGACGTTAGCGATCCTTCGAAATAATTATAAACGGGAATTAAATAATACGGAAGCATGCCTTTCGGCGTTTCCCCCCGGCGGTCCGTAGCGATCGGATGAAACAACAACGCTAAGAGCTCTGGCGCTCGTTTACGCATCTCGTTAAAGATGGTATTGGCGCTCACGAGCAACGACAATCCTCCGGATTTAGCCGTTTGCAAACAAAGGAGACCGACAACATCCGTCGAATCCGTATGAAAGGTCTGGCGCTCTTTCGTCTGGTAGATTCGGACATTCGGATCGGTACTTGCCATCCCGGCATCGCGAACATGGCCAAGCAGATGTCCGAGCGCATTCTGCGGACGTGCACGTCCAAGCCACGAACCGATCCCACAAAACATGATGGCCGCTTCGCGTTCTGTATACCGATCGACGGGCAATCCTTTGAATAACGCAAATCCCCGGCCGTGAATTAAATCGTTTCGGACCTGTGAAATCTTTGGACCCAACATTGGAAGATCGAATGCTTCGACCAGAATATGTTCTGGGACCGCATTCGGGTGAAGACCCTCCCATGTTTCCAGCGCAGATTCGAGTTCCGAGATATCTCGCGGAGAAAGCGAGATCGTCCATTCGTTTTCCCGTCCTCTCCAGTCGGGGCCGTACCAGCAAAAACTATTTTTTTGCTCGGGCGGTAGCAGAAATTCCATATGCTTAAAATAAAAAACCTCGGAACATCATTCCGAGGTTTTGAGAAATGCAATGGTTTGGATTTAAACCGTAACGCCGCCGTTCGATTTCACGGTATAAAGCCCAGGCACTCCGGCCGGGACTTCCGGCTTTTCCGTTTTGATCGCTTTATAGGAGTTCGTGCTGGCATCGTACTGGAAAAAATCCTTGTAGTTGGAAAGCGAACTTGCCAAATCGGCCACGCTTCCAACTCCCGGGATAAGACCGAAATTCGGCTTTTCGGAAAGTTCGTCGAAAAGCCGGCTGGCGGTCATCGGTTCCCAACGGTTCGATTTGAACACCCCCGTCACCGCCTTAACGAATGGATGTTCTTCCCGGCTCAATCCCATCGAATTGGAAGAGACAATGCGGGTGCTTCCGTCCGTATTTTCGAGCGCCTCTTTTAACTTTGCCTTGGGGGAACGATCCTTTAAGGACCAGGTCTTGGTCGCGCGATCGTATTCGATAAAGTCCTGCCGAACATTGCGAAGTGTGATCGCAAAAGATTTGTAGGGCATTTCCGTCTCGATCGGCTCCATCATTCCTTCCTTTACAAGATATTCGTAAAGTTCTGCAGATTTCACCGGGCGGTGAATCTTATCGGTATATTCAGCCATGGCAATAATGGCATCTTCAGAAATTTCTGGCTTTTTCAGCGGCCCGATTTGCTTTTGAATTCGTGGCACCCGCTGCACAGGCGCATAATTGGTATTACCTTCTTCCACATTGCCGAGGCCTCCTTCTGTAACGCGGGGCATTTGCAGCCACCGGGGGTCGCCGGTAGACCCGTCCCCTATTAACATCTGGAGCGCTTCTCCGATACGCTGAGCGCGCGACTCCAGTGCTGGTCTTCGGATTTCTATGACACGCAATTCTTCTTTGATCATGCCCAGTTCTGAACGCAAGCGTTCAATGGCATCGCTAAGCCCGTCTTTCGGTTTATAATTCATTTGAAGTGATCTATAATTGGAGGAAAATTTATGAATCGCCTGAATGCGTATTTAGTGAATACGTATTCAGGTGTCCACTATGGTATCAAAACGCCTGGAATATCTCGCTTTTTCCGGCGATGGATCAAAACTTAGTTGTGGTGTGCGATTATGGATTTGATTCGCATGGAGTGCAATCTGCGCGGGTTCGTGTCAGCCCGTCACAGACGAAACTTTCTTATGAAACTGGCAGGCCAGGAAAGGCGGCACTCGCAACATTACTTTGTTGACTTTTTACACCTGTGGCCGTCTATTTGTTCCCTCAAAACGCATATTTTTTCCTATTTACAAAAGGTAATTTTTAGTTAATGTCTGGCAACGCCGCCATCGACATTGACGGTCTGGCCGGTAATAATGCCAGATTCATCCGAAGCAAGGAAAGAAACAACTTGTGCAATGTCTTCCGGCGTTTCAGCTCGTTCGATCGCCTGAGGGGGTAGAAGGTGAGCGAGAATATTACCCTGAGAAAGCCGTGTGCCCGGTGGCCTCTGCGTGGCCGTTAATCCGAGCGTGATCGCGTTTACCGTAATTCCATATTTTCCAACTTCCGTAGCGAGCGCCCTTGTAAACCCAACGACCCCCATCTTGCTTGTTACATAGTGAACAAGATAGGGCGTACCCAACCAGATCGTATCGCTCGATAAATTGATAATCCGTCCATGACCCTGGTGCTTCATGATGGGAAGGACAGCCTTCGTGGAAAGAAAAAGTCCGGTAAGATTGACATCGAGGACACGCTTCCAGGCATCGAGGGAAAGAAGCTCGAACGGCTCTTCGTCATACAGTCCGGCATTATTGACTAAAATATCGACTCTTCCGAATTTCTCCTTCGCGGCTGCGGCCATCTCCCTGGTGGCCGATTCACTGGTCACGTCCACCTGGACAATGAATGGTTCCAGTGCATCGCCTAAAGCACGAATGCGTTCCCGCGTTTCAGCAGGCTCGATAAGATCGGCCAGGATAACCTGGGCTCCTTCCGAAGCCAATTGCGCTGCAAACGCCTGTCCATTTCCAATCGCTGCACCGGTAATGATCGCGACTCGGCCGGAATGTCTTTTTACGCTCTGCAAATTTTTCTTCGTAAATTTGAAACATTATGATCGCCGGTAACCAAAATATTTATCGATTGAATTCCCATGGACCTCGCAATTGCATCGAATAATATCGTAAAGACCTATGGCCGCGGCTCAAAAGCGGTCCATGCGCTCCGGGGTGTGAGCCTCTCCGTTCAGGAAGGAGAAATATACGGGCTATTGGGCAAAAATGGTGCTGGAAAAACAACATTTATCAAGTGCATGTTGGGCATTGTCTTCTTAAATTCTGGCGAAGGCTCCCTGCTTGGCTATCCGTTTGGATCGGTCCATGCGAAAGAACAACTCGGCTATCTTCCGGAGAACCATCGATACCCGTTGTATCTGACCGGCGAACAGACCCTTGCCTATTTTGGAAAACTTTCGGGGATTCCGAAAGCAGCACTCGGGGAACGGATCGACCGAACGTTAAAAATTGTGGGTATGGCGGAATGGCGCACCACCAAAGTTCGAAAATACTCGAAGGGCATGATGCAGCGACTGGGACTGGCCCAGGCGCTTATAAACGATCCGAAGCTCATTCTTCTCGACGAACCGACCGATGGGGTCGATCCCGTAGGCAGAAAGGAAATTCGCGAAGTCCTTATTCGTCTGAAGAACGAAGGCAAAACGATCTTTCTGAATTCCCATCTTTTGAGTGAAGTCGAGCGCATATCCGATCGTGTCGCGATCATGGATCACGGTACGATCGTCAAACAAGGCTCCATCGATGCGCTGACCCGTACCGACCATGTATACGAACTAACGGTGACCAACACGAGACCGGAACTCCTTACCGCGCTGGGCTCGAGCCTCCTTCGCACAAATGGTTCCCTTCTGGAGATTTCCTGTGAAACGCCGGAAATGCTGAATAGTGTAATGGATACGATCCGCGCATCCGGCGGCGTTATCGAAAGCATGGTCCCGAAAAAATCGTCGTTGGAAGATGTCTTCGTCGATCTCATTAAAGGCAGCGCCGTAACCCACGATTAACGATTATGAAATTCTTAGCCATTATTGAAGCCACGGTTCGCGAAGGGATCGCTCGAAAAACGATCCTCGGAATGTTCATTGTCTCGACCATCACAATTCTGTTGGCAATTTTTCTGTTCCAGCTCAATGCCATTCAGCACGGCCTGCTCTCCCCAGCGACCGGGCACGTACGGACCGGCCAAAACCAGCAGCCCATGCAGCTTTTAGGCGTGACCGTCCTGGACATGATGTGGATGGGGGTTTCAGCGTTCCTTCTACTCATTTCAATTTTTGTAGGCAGTTTTGTGACGGCCGGTTTCGTGACTTCCCTGATGGAAAAAGGAACGATCGACCTTTTGCTTTCCAAACCGGTCGAACGATGGCTCTACATCGCCGGACGTTATGTCGGGGCAGTGCTTATCATATTAGCCGAAGTCGCATACCTTGTGCTCGGGCTATGGCTTGTTGCAGGGATTTCGCTCGGCTCCTGGAGCCCGAATTTTCTCATCAGTATCTTTGCGATCACCCTCGCATTTGCCGGTGTCTATAGCCTTGTAACGCTTTTCGGAGTCCTGACAAGAAGCAGTTGGTTCGCAATTATTATTGTGCTGGCCCTCTACATTCTCGTCGGTTTTATAATACCGCTGGCACGATTTATCGACCGGCTTCTCAATGGAGCACCCACGGAAGGCGTACTATCCACGATTGCAAGTGGCCTGCAGTATATCATGCCGGCGCGTGGACTTAACACGCTGATTTCTCACACTATACTCCTTCAGCCGGTAACAATTACCCCGATTTTCATAACCGCCGGACTCTCTGTTCTTTACCTTGCTATCAGTTGTTTCGCGTTTAGCAAAAAGGAGTTTTAAGGCCAGCTTCCCGGCTCAACCGATTTAAGTGGACGGCCTAAGCCCCTTATAATTAAATAGCTTACGGCTTTATTCTAAAATAATCCGTAGCCTCTATCAAGGCTGAGCGGTTCTCAAGCTCGGAGGCAGCATGACCCGAGGCTGGTGTAATTATGAGTTTCGCTTCCGGAAAAGCGCGGTGCAGATCCCATGCACTTCGGATGGGGCAGACAATATCATATCGCCCCTGAACAATGATGGTGGGGATATGCCGAATTCGCTGAACATCGCGCAGCAACTGCCCTTCTTCCATAAAACCTTTATTCACGAAATAGTGACACTCGATCCTGGCAAATGCGATCGCAAACTCGGGATCGCTGAAATCGGCCACTAAATTGGGATCGACATAGAGTTTCGAAGTAGATCCCTCCCATGCGCTCCAGGCTCGCGCCGCTTCTATGCGGACAGGCTCATTCTCGCTTGTGAGTCTCTTATGATAGGCCGTAAGCATATCCTGACGTTCGTTCTCCGGGATCGGTTGGAGATATTTTTCCCAGAAGTCGGGAAAAATAGCATCGGCACCGCGCTGATATAACCAGTCGATCTCCCACTTCCGGAGCAAGAAAATCCCTCGCAGCACGAGGTGCGTTACTCGCTCGGGGTGCGCTTCAGAATAGGCCAGCGATAAGGTAGATCCCCACGAGCCACCGAAGACAAGCCAGCGGTCGATGGCAAGATGCTCTCGAATTCGCTCGATGTCACTCACCAAATCCCACATCGTATTCTCTCGTAACTCGGCATGAGGCGTACTTCGACCGCATCCACGCTGGTCAAAGAGCACGATGCGGTAATGCGATGGATCGAAAAACCGGCGATAATCCGGCCGACAACCGCCACCCGGTCCTCCATGGACGAATATGGCCGGCTGTCCGTTCGGATTTCCACATTCTTCAAAATAAATTGAATGCAGATCCGAGACTTTTAAATGACCATGATTGTATGGTTCAAGTTCAGGATAATAATCTCTCATTGTGTTTCTTGAATTTCTATCGGTGAATCGAGAAGTTCGTGAATTGACTTGAGCGTTGTATTCCAGCTTGCCCACCGGACCGACTGTTCCAACGCGTGCCGTGGTTCATAACCGCGCATTATAAAAAAAACGTATGCAGCCCCGAATACATCGCCCGAACCGGTCGTTTCGATCGCCTGAATTTCGGGGGCCATCACATCGTGCACTTCGCCTTTATCCAATAAATAGATACTTGCCCCCCGCGAAGCCCTCGTCATGATGATTTGAGAAGGCCGTTCGTCGGGAGCCAATTGTCGAATTGCGGACAGGAGGTCTTCTTCGGAACGAAATTCGGGATCGGCCAACCATCGAGCTTCGAATTCATTCATCTGCACAGAATCCGCAAGCCTGAGCCACGTGCGCCATTCCAGAACCCCGCGCGGCTGGCGCCCGGCGCCGAATGGCGCACTCGCATTTCGGTCTGAGAGCGGCCCAAGCACGAGCGCATGCACATCGAGATGAACATAGGGTCGCTTTTTTGTCTTCGATAAGGCGGTTTCCAGAGTCCCTAACGAGACGTCGAAACCGGAAATCATATTTACAAAAAGAGCATCGAGCCGTTCTATCAACGCCGGCGTCAGTTCCTGCGCCGTAAGTGCCGGTAAAATATGAGGGCAATGTTCATTCCGGTGGCCGTTTTTTTCATACACTAATTGAACTCGGTTCGAGGGGATGTTCGTTGGCCAAAATCCTTCGGAGCGATCGAGATGCTCGAACGATCCGACCAAAGGACCGAGCAGTTCAGCATCCGGTTCCGAAAACCAGGTTAAAGGGACAAAGGTATCGTTCTGGCTGCCATACGTTCGCATAAGCCGCTCCATCGCGGCATAGGAATACAGTACGCCACCCAGGGCTTGCGTGGGCCGATCGAGTCGCATCCCCGGTTGAACGATTTCATCGATACAGGGCTGCCCCAGAATTCCAACCAGCATCAGGAGGCCGCCCGAACAATATGGAAATTAAACTGTGGCGATTTCCAGAGGCCCATTAAGCGGATCCAGATTGGAAGCAGTTGCTCCGTCCCGCGGGCGGTCGAAATATCGCCAAGATCGATGACGCTCTTCCAGCCGAACCAATCGGTTACGATCGTTCGAACGGTCTCTTTTGCATCCTGATCATTCCCGCTAAGGAACAGATCATGCACTCCCGGAACCAGCGAGGGATTGACCATCAATTGGCAACTGACCGTATTGAGCGTCTTAACGACCTTTGCGCGAGGGAACTCACGTTGGATTTGTTCGCCTAACGAATCCGTATTACAGACCGAGAGGGTCGGAGGAAAACCATGAGAAAAATCGAGTGGATTCGAAACATCGATCACCGTTTTTCCTGCCAGATTATCACTCTTTGCCATTCGCATCGCATCGAGCGCACCCAGCCCGTTCGTGCAGTTAAAGACGATCTCTCCAAAATGCGCGGCATCGGCAAACGTACCATGAGAAGCAGACGAACCTGCCTTTTTTACCCACTCCTCCGCCTTTTGGTTCGTTGCCGACCGAGAACCTAACGAAACCGGATGCCCTAATTCGACGAGTTTCGTTCCAATGGTCTGGCCGACCATGCCCGTTCCTAAAATTCCGATATTCATGGAAACCTCTCGAAATATTTTATGCAAAAATACGGATAAATGCCGCTCGAATACGTGTTTGATTGTTTTCTATTTTAGCCACTGTGAAAGAACGTATCCGTATTGCTTCCGGCCAGGGATTTTGGGGCGATCTCCCTTCCGCTCCGATTGACCAGATTCGGCGTGCATCGCAAGACTCTCCGCTCGATTATATGATGATGGACTACCTCGCCGAGGTAACGATGTCCATCATGCAAAAGCAAAAATTGAAGGATCCTCGCGCCGGGTATGCTCGAGACCTCATTGAAGTTATCGACGCGGTACTTCCCGACATTGTCGAAAAAGGCATTAAGATCATTACCAACGGCGGCGGCGTAAATCCCGAAGGATGCCGGGATGCGATTTTCGAAGTTGCACGACGTCGTGGCATTTCGATCCGCGTGGGAGTCGTCTTAGGTGATAACATCTTAGATTCGCTCGATTCCCTTCTCTCCGATGGTCATGGCTTGAAAAACATGGAGACCGGCGAGCCCCTTAAGAACATTCGAGATCGGGTGCTTTCGGCGAATGTTTATTTTGGCGCCTGGCCCATCGTCGAAGCGCTGGAGCAGGGTGCGCAGATTGTCGTTACCGGCCGAACGACGGATACCGGCCTTACGCTGGCCCCGATGATCCATGAATTTGGATGGAAACACCACGATTGGGATCATATTGCCGCCGGGACCATCGCCGGTCATATTCTGGAATGCGGCGCCCAATCCTCCGGTGGGAATTTTTCAGCGGACTGGAAATCGGTTAAAGACATGGCCCATATTGGGTTCCCAATTGCCGAAGCCTATCCTACCGGCGAGTTTTATATCACGAAGCATCCGAAAACCGGCGGCACAGTCTCCCGCCAAACCGTTGCCGAACAGTGCCTTTATGAGATCGGCGACCCGAAGGACTACATCACTCCGGATTGCGTAGCTGATTTCACAACGATCCAACTTCAGGATGAGGGCCGGGACCGCGTTCGCGTTTTTGGCATTAAAGGTCGGCCGGCAACGGATTCGTACAAAGTATCGATGTCCTATAGCGATGGATTTTCCGCACAGGGGACCCTAACCTACACGTGGCCCGAAGCCATGGCTAAAGCTCGGCTCTCCGACCATATTCTTCGAACACGTCTTAAGGATGCCGGCTGTTCTTTCGATGAAATGCGGACCGAATTTCTCGGGGTTAACTCCTGTCATGGCCCCCTTACTCCCGTCGATATGGATGAAGTACAGGAGGTGGTCATAAAATGGGGCGTCCGTAGTCACGATAAAAGGTCCGTGGAACGGTTTGGTAAAGAGATCGCGCCACTGATTCTTACCGGCCCTCCCAGCGTTACTGGTTTTGCAGGCGGCCGGCCAAAGCCCAGTGAAGTTGTTGCCTACTGGCCGGCTCTTCTCGACAAGAAAGCAGTCCAGCCACGCGTGGTCGTTGAATCCATCAGGTCATGACCGAAGTCGGTAACGATGTCGCAAAAGCCGCAGAACTGCTTTCGCGTGGCTTGCTTGTGGCGATTCCGACCGAAACCGTTTATGGACTTGCTGCCAACGCCCTGAACGAACCAGCGGTCCTTCGAATTTTCGAAGTAAAAGCCCGTCCTCGCTTCGATCCCCTCATCGTTCATGGCGCAGATCAAGATCGGCTTTCAACGTATGTCAAAGACTTTCCCAATTGGGCTTCGACGCTGGCCGCTCGTTTCTGGCCCGGACCGTTGACGCTGGTGCTGCCAAAGAAAGATATCATTCCCGATCTGGTGACATCGGGACTCAGTACCGTCGCGGTACGAGTTCCCTTAAGTCCGCTGACCCACGAGTTACTCCTGCAAGTCGATTTCCCGCTTGCGGCTCCGAGTGCGAATCCGTTCGGTTACGTGAGCCCCACGACGCCCAGCCACGTGCTCGATCAACTGGGTGGACACATCCCCTACATTCTCAATGGCGGGGAATGTTCGGTCGGGATCGAATCCACCATCGTCGCCGAAGAAAGCGGAAAGATCCATGTACTGCGTCTTGGCGGTGTCTCGGTCGAAGAAATAGAAGCTCTGGTCGGCCCGGTCACGATCGGTGGAATCGAAGGCAGTGCGCCAGGGACATTAAAGCATCATTATGCCACTCGAACGCCGCTGACCCTGGGGCCGATCGATCCCCTAACCGTTGACACGCAACGGACCGGAATCCTGAGTTTCCAAAAGCGCTATCCTGAAATCCCGTTGGAGCATCAGGTAGTTCTTTCTCCGGAGGGTGACCTTCGCAAGGCGAGCAGCTATCTCTTTGCCGCAATGCGACACCTGGACGCTTTGGGGCTGCGGAAAATTCTTGCGGAACCGTTCCCGGAAGTGGGGTTAGGCCGGGCGATCAACGACCGGCTACGGAGGGCGGCGAATGCGGCCTGAGCCACGCCGGGCTTAGTCGAATCGGAACGTGTCGAAGATCATTCGGGTCTCTTCGAGCGTCGTTGCGAAGCGGTCAGGGAACGATGAAAGGGTGACTTTGTATGCTCGGCCGCCTCTCAAAAAGAAAATCGAGCGCCATTCGATCGTCTTCTTGTTCTCTGGAACATACGCGGTACACGTATAAACGATGCATGGAATTCCCTTGAAGACGGAATCGCTTCGGGAGATAATTTTTAGGTCCGTGAACGCAGCGATACCGTCCCAGATCGACTCATAGTTCTTACAGAACGCTGCCAGGTCGTTCACATTCGGAGTGACTTCGACATCGAAGGTGGTCTTCGAAACCCATTCTTCCGCGATCGAAGAAAGCACCACGGCTTCACGCATCTGTCCCTGAGGGTCCATCTGCTTATACGTTGCTGGGTACTTCAACGAAAAGCCGTATGTGGAACTTTGAAAGTCGCCCGGCTGCTGCGCGAGAACCGGGACGGCAACAAGCAATGCAAAACACAGAAACATGGTCTTAATCATAGCATTCTCGAAATGATAAATTTTTTGCAGGGAACGGAGCTCTCATTCAGAGTCCAGGGTGCCTTACGAATGCCATGAGGAGAATCGGTCGCCAGCACCGGATGATTCCAGCGACAGATCTCGCACGATTACTTCGCGTCCTCGACCGTTACCAGATGCTGGACGGTGCGGATCATGCCACGAATGGCCGGCGTATCGTTGTGGATGGCAACATAGTTCGGACGGCCGAGACCGAGCGCCTTGATCGTGCGCTTGTGGACTTGAAGCGTGTCGTTGACCGAACGAGTCTGTTTGACGAGGATCTTTTTTGTCGTTGCCATATCGTAATGTACCTTATCCGTTAAATACTTTTGTGAGCGAGACGCCGCGGCGTTCGGAGACCATCGAGGCATCGTTCAGGCTTTCCAGCGCGGCCATGGTCGCTTTGACGAGGTTATGGGGATTCGAAGAGCCCTGCGACTTCGTCAGGATGTCCTGCACGCCGGCCAGTTCCAAAACAGCACGAACGCCGCCGCCGGCGATAAGTCCCGTTCCGGGGGAAGCCGGCTTTAAGAACACTTTTCCGGCCCCGAATTTCCCTTGGGTCATGTGGGGGATCGTTCCACGACGCAACGGTATGGAATGCACATTGCGCTTCGCATCTTCCGTCGCTTTGGAAACGGCGTCCGCCACTTCATTCGATTTTCCAAGACCGATGCCGACATGCCCGTTGCCATCGCCAACCGCAACGATCGCATTAAAGCTGAAACGGCGGCCGCCTTTGACCACCTTCGCCACACGATTGACGGCGACCAGTTTGTCTTTTAGATTGAGTTCCGCTGAGCGAATTTTTGCCACGATATCGTTTCGAATGATTTTAGAATGCCAGGCCGCCTTCGCGCGCGCCTTCGGCCAGCGCCTTTACGCGGCCGTGATATAAATACCCATTGCGGTCGAATACGACCGACTTAATTCCCTTTTCGATCGCCGCGCTCGCCAGCGCTGCACCGGTCTGCTTTGCAAGCTCGGATTTTTTGCCCTTGAGCCCACGGCTGCTCGCTGCAGCGAGCGTAAAACCCTGCGTATCATCGACGAGTTGGGCGTACATCCCGCTATTACTGCGAAAAACGACCAATCGCGGTTTCGCGCTCGTCCCGCGAACCGTCTTGCGGATCTTATAAACACGGCGCTCGCGTCGCGCCGCCTTCTCTTTTAATTTCAGTTTCGATGCCATAATTACTTACCTGCTGTCTTTCCTGCCTTGCGAATGATCGTTTCGTCGGCATATTTCACGCCTTTGCCTTTGTAGGGTTCCGGCGGACGGATGGAACGAATTTTTGCAGCAACGGCGCCGACCAATTGCTTGTCGATCCCATTGATCGTGACCTGCGTCGGCGCCGGAATATCGACCGTGATCTCGGCAGGCGGAACGAATACGACCGGGTGCGAGTACCCGAGCGCAAATTGGATCCACCGGCCACGCTTTTCCGCCTTATATCCCACTCCAACGAGTTCCAGCTTTTTCGTAAAGCCGTTCGTTACGCCCTCGACCATATTGTTCGCGAGCGCGCGTGTTAGTCCATGCAGCGCGCGAATCCGGCGGTCGTCCGACGAGCGGGTGAACGACAACGTTTCGCCTTCGACGTTCACGCCGATCTCGGGTGCCACATGGCGCTCGAGCTGACCTTTTGGCCCTTTGACCGTGAGGAGACCGTCTTTCGACGTCACCGTTACTCCTTTGGGGAGTGAAATAATCTTTTTACCTATTCTCGACATACTTTCTCTTCCTTTGCTTACGCTAATCCGCCATGCCTCGTGACCCAGTGGACGCTGCAGCTTCTAAAATGTTCTTACCACACGTAGCACAAAACTTCGCCACCGATGTTGGCCTGACGGGCCTGCTTATCGGTCATTAGTCCCTTCGGGGTCGAAAGGATCGCAATCCCGAGCCCCGAAAGCACACGGGGTGCTTCGATCGCTGACGTATAGCGGCGAAGGCCGGGAGTCGAAATGCGCTTTAATCCCATGATCGCCGGCGCGCCGTTCGTATACTTGAGCGTTACACGCAGCACGCCCTGCTTCGAATCGTCGATCCGCTCGACCGACTCGATATAGCCCTGCTCACGCAGGATTTCACCCATGGCGAGCTTCAGCTTCGAGGCGGGCACATCGACATACTTGTGCCGCGCCGCCAGGGCGTTACGAAGTCTCGTTAAAAAATCTCCAATCGTATCCATTCGTTAGTTTCTAAAATGTTATACGTGCTGATCGACCAAAATCGGGTTCCCATCCGGGTCCTCGGCCATGAAATAGGCCGGTCCCGTCGAATGTTCATCCGCTTCCATCGAAAATGCGATCCCGCTGGCCTTCAGCTCGCGCTGTAATTCCCGCACGTCGGTATAGGCCGTCAGTGTTTGCGCATTCTGGTCCCAGCCCGGATTGAATGTCAACATGTTTTTCTCGAACATGCCCTGGAACAGCCCGATCTTATGTTCGCCATTCTTGAGCACCAGCCAGTTCTTCGACTCGTCGCCACCGACGGGGCGGAAGCCAAACCGTTCGTAGAACGCCTTGGAGGCTTGCAGGTCCCTGACTGCCAGGCACATCGTAAAGGCTCCGAGTTCCATCGTCGTATCCTGTACGTTGCTTACCAGCTCGATTTGCGGACGCCAGGAATTTTTCCTTCGAGTGCAAGTTCCCGGAAGCAAATCCGGCACAGTCCGAATTTCCGATAAAACGATCGCGAGCGCCCGCAACGGTTGCAGCGGTTATGCTTGCGCGTCGCGAACTTTGGCGTCCGTTTCGCTTTGACTCTCAGGGCTAATCGTGCCATGCTGTACTATCCAAATTAAAAATTTATGCTGCGGCTCCTTCGCGCTTGCGGAACGGAAGCCCGAACGCCTTGAGGAGTTCCAATGCCTCTTCGTCCGATTTCGCGCTCGTGGCGAAGGTAATGTCCATGCCGGTAATGCGCGATACCTTATCGACGTCGATCTCCGGGAAAATGATTTGCTCCCGAATTCCGAGCGTGTAGTTCCCACGTCCGTCGAACGATTTGTCCGGAATACCGCGGAAATCGCGAATACGCGGAATGGCCGTGGTCATGAGGCGGTCCAAAAATTCGTACATCCGCGCGCGGCGCAGCGTCACACGGCAGCCGATCGCCTGGTTCTCGCGAAGCTTGAAGTTCGAGATCGACTTTTTCGATTTCGTGATCGCCGGCTTTTGTCCGGTGATCGCCTCGAGATCGCGCACGGCCGCATCGAGCAATTTCGGATCGCTTGCCGCTACGCCGACGCCGATATTGATGGCGATCTTTTCGATCCGCGGTGCTTCATTTACATTCTTGTAATTGAAGCGCTTCATCATGGTCGGAACGACGCGCTCGCGATAGATTCCAAGTAACCGCGCCGGGGGAACCGGACGGTTGGAAGGCTCCGATTTTTGTTCTCCGGAATCAGCGCCTTTCGCTTTCTTTTCGCCTTTCGGCTTTCCTTCGCCCTTGGACTTCGATCCCGATCCTTGCTCGGCCTTCGGAGCTTTCGGTTTTTTCTCTTTTTCTTCTGCCATGTTACTTTCTTTCAATGACGATAGTGGCCGTCATTCCAAAATTTTATCCAATTGCATCGCCGGAACGCTTTGCAAACCGCTCGAAGCGGACTTTGCCTTCCGTGCCAACAAGCTCGCGCTTACCGATACGCGTCCGAAGGTTCGTCTTCGGATCGACGAGCATCACATTCGAGGCATCGATGGGTGCTTCGCGCGTTGTGATCCCGCCCTGCTGATTTCGTTGCGAGGGGCGCTCGTGCTTGAACTGGTTATTGACACCTTCGACGAGTACTTTATTGGTTTCCGGGTAAACGCGAAGGACCTTACCGGTCTTGCCGCGGTTCTTACCCGTGATCACTTCGACGATGTCGTTCTTCTTGATCCGCATAAATCCCTTAAATTCGACGTTTTCAGTTGCTTAATTGCCACGCACGGCATTTGTACTTCATGAACGCCGTAAAACTTTTCATTAAATCACTTCCGGTGCCAGCGAAACGATCTTCATATACTGGCGCTCGCGAAGTTCGCGGGCAACCGGTCCAAAGATACGCGTGCCGCGCGGTTCGCCCTGCTGGTTGAGCAATACGACCGCATTCTCATCGAAGCGAATGTAGCTGCCGTCCTTCCGGCGCGATTCCTTCTTCGTACGGACGATCACGGCCTTCGATACTTCGCCTTTTTTGACCTGCCCGTTCGGGATCGCCGCTTTTACGCTGACAACCACGACATCGCCCAGGCCTGCATAGCGGCGCTCATGTCCACCGAGAATGCGAATGCAGCGCACCCGCTTGGCGCCCGAGTTATCGGCTACGACTAAGTTCGTTTCTTCCTGTACCATAGTTCTTCAGCTTTCTCCCCGTGCAGGACATGCTATAGCGTGCCCTTTCTTTCCGTAGCGCAAGCGAAAGCATGCGCCACACGGGTATTCGATTTTTACTTCGCTCGTTCCAAAACTTCAACGACCCGCCAGCGCTTCGTCTTCGAAAGCGGCCGTGTTTCCATGATGCGGACCGTATCGCCGATCTTCGCATCGTTTTTCTCATCGTGCGCGACGAAGCGCGTCGTCTTCTTAAAATATTTTTTGTAAAGCGGATGCGGGACCTGGCGCGTCAACGTAACAACGACGGTCTTCTGCATCTTATCGCTCACGACTTTGCCGATACGCTCTTTGCGGCGGCCACGGGCTTCCGTCGTTTCTGTCGCGGTACCTAAAACTTCGTTCTCTGCCATCGTTTATTTCACCTCCGGTTTACGTGTGCTAAGCGCAGTCTGCATGCGGGCGATGTCGCGCTTGAGGGTCACGATCTGCGCGTGATTATCGAGTTGGCCCACGGTCTTTTGGAACCGAAGGGCGGTAATACGCGCCTCGTTATCACCGATCTGTTTTTTAAGCTGCGCTTCCGTGAGGTTCGCGAGCTCTGCGAATTTAAGTCCTTTCATTGCTCTACACTTTCCTTATTCGACGTAATCCGGACGAGTAACCATTTTAGTCTTAACGGGAAGCTTATGGCCCGCAAGGCGCAATGCTTCTTCCGCCAGTTCTTTCGAAATGCCGCCGATCTCGAACATGATGCGGCCCGGCTTCACGACCGAAACCCAGAACTCCGGGGATCCTTTTCCAGAACCCATGCGTGTTTCCGCCGGCTTTTTCGTGACCGGTTTATCGGGAAAAATACGGATCCAGATTTTTCCGTCGCGTTTCATCGTACGTGAAAGCGTAACGCGGACCGCTTCGATCTGACGGCTGGTGATCCAGCCCGGTTCGAGCGCCTTAAGCCCAAAAGAACCAAAGGCGACCTGCGCGCCACGGGTCTCGTTGCCCTTGACTTTGCCGCGCTGCGCTTTACGATATTTTACTCTCTTTGGAAGAAGCATGGTCTTCTACAATTCCACTAAAAAATTTATGCTGTTTCTGTTTCGGCGCGCTCGCCACGTTTGCGAAGCACGGGCGCTTCCCCGCCGGACTCCGCCCCGCCTTCACCGCCGCCCGTGCGCGGACCACGATCCCGATCGCGATCCCGTCCGCCTCGGCCACGACCGCCACGACGGCGGCCTTCGCTGCCTGCTGCCGAAACGATCGGACGCTTATCTTTCTGCTCCGTTCCATTGACAGCCGTTTCCGCTGCCATCTGGAGCGGCGTCTGGCCGATGATATCACCGTGGCAGACCCACACTTTCACTCCGATGGCTCCGTAAATGGTCTGGGCCGTCGAGCGAGCGAAGTCAATATCGGCACGAAGCGTATGGAGCGGAATGCGTCCCTCTTTGTATTGCTCGGACCGTGCGATTTCGGAACCGCCTAAGCGGCCGCCGCACATCACACGCACGCCTTCGGCGCCAGCCCGCATCGCGGCGGAGATCGCACCTTTCATCGCACGCCGGAATGAAATTCGGCCTTCCAACTGCTGTGCGATCTGGTCGCCGATCAGTTGGGCATCGGTCTCGGGGCGCTTCACTTCATTGATAAGGATCTTCACTTCCTTACCGCCCGTAATATTCTTGAGCTCTTCTTCGAGCTGCGCAATTTCCTTTCCACTTTTTCCGATCACGACCCCGGGACGCGACGTATGGATCGTAAGTACGATCCGCTTCGTCGTGCGATCGAGCACGAGCTTCGAAAGCCCCGCGCGCTTCAAGCGGTTTTTGACGTAGGCGCGAATGAGGTTGTCCTCTTCGAGCTTCTGCGCAAAATTCTTATCGTCGTACCAGCGTGCATCCCACGGACGCGTTACCGCTACTCGAAAGCCGACCGGATGTGTTTTCTGTCCCAAAATTTATTCGTTTTCGCTCGTGGATGTTTCCGCTTCCGCCGCGACCGCAGATTCCGCCTGCTTCGCTTTGGACGCTTTCTTTGCTGAAGCCGCGGAGCTAATGGACTTTGCCATTGCCACGCGTGACGCGCTCGATTTTTTGCGCGCTTTTTTCACCGTCCCCATCGGCTCGTCACCGACAACGATGGTGAGATGGTTCGAACGCTTGCGCACGCGAAACGCCCGACCCATCGGTGCGGGAAGGACGCGCTTGAGCACCGGGCCGCCATCGGCCGAGCATTCGCGAACATAGAGCTCGTCGACATCGAACCGGGCATTCTCCGGGTCCATTTGAAAATTCGCGACCGCCGAGCGCAGCGTCTTTTCTGCTACGATCGAAGCGTGATTCGGCGTAAAATGAAGGATCGAAAGCGCTTCGGGGACCCGCTTGCCGCGGATCTGGTCCAGCACGATCCGCATTTTGAGCGGAGAGCTCTGGATCCCTCGCTTGATCGCATGTGCTTGCTTTGCCATCGTTCTAAAATCCTATAAACGTTCTTTGTTATGCGGCTTTCGTCGCGGCTTCCGTCTTCGTTCCCGAGTGTCCGCGGAACTGCCGCGTCGGAGCGAATTCCCCGAGTTTATGGCCGACCATATTCTCCGTCACATAGACGGGAATGAATTTATTTCCGTTGTGAACCGTGAACGTATGACCCACGAATTCGGGCGAGATCGTGCTCGCCCGCGACCAGGTCTTGATCACTTTCTTTTGACGAGCGCTGTTCAGCGTCTCCACTTTCTTGAGGAGCTTCTCGTCAATAAACGGTCCTTTTTTTAACGATCGTGACATCTTTTTTAAGTGCGGAGTGCTAAGTGCTGAGGGCTGAGTATTTCAGCCTACTCTCAACGCCTTACCATCTCGTTTCACATTCTAACTGTAAATCCTTTTTTCAAACGTAGCACTTAGCACCAGGCACTAAGCACTCCCTTACTTCGAACGACGCTTGACGATATATTTCGTCGATTCTTTTTTGCCTTTGCGCGTCTTGTAACCCTTCGCGAGCTGACCCCACGGCGATTTCGGGTGCTTGCGTCCGCCGCCCGATTTCGATTTGCCTTCGCCACCGCCCATCGGGTGATCGACCGGGTTCATCGCCATACCGCGCGTTTGCGGACGAATACCGAGCCAGCGCGAGCGGCCTGCTTTGCCCCAGCTGATATTGAAATAATCCGAGTTCCCAACCTGGCCGATGGTCGCAAAACATTCGAGTCGAACTTTGCGCGTCTCGCCGGAAGGAAGCTTCAGCGTTGCAAATTCTCCTTCTTTTGCCATGACCTGGCACGAGTTCCCGGCCGAGCGCGCGATCTGTCCGCCTTTGCCGGCGCGAAGTTCCACGTTGTGCACGAAGGTTCCGAGCGGCATATTCTTCAGCGGCAGGGTATTGCCGACGTTGATCTCGGAATCGGGGCCCGAAGTGATCGTACCACCGACCGCCAGGCCGTCCGGAGCGATGATGTAGCGCTTTTCGCCGTCCGCATACTGCACGAGTGCAATGCGAGCATTGCGGTTCGGATCGTATTCGATCGAAGCGATCTTCCCGGCAATACCGATCTTATCGCGCTTGAAGTCGATGACACGGTACATCCGCTTGTGCCCGCCGCCGCGATGGCGCGAGGTAATACGGCCCGTGTTCCCACGCCCGCCCGATTTACGGAGCGGTTCGAGGAGCGATTTTTCCGGCGTCGTCTTCGTGATCTCGTCGAATGTCGAGATCGAATAATACCGGGTGGCCGGCGTTCTCGGTTTTAAGTTCCTAATAGCCATTGCTTATAACGCTCCTTTATCCTTCCCCTCGATCGGCGCGAAGACGTCGATCGTATGACCCGGTTTGAGTTGTACGATGGCCTTCTTATAACCCGACTTCACACCATGGCGAGCTCCTTTGCGTGTGAACTGCGTTTTGTGCTTCGACTTCTGCCATGACATACGCACGGAATCCACCGCAACGCCAAAACGTCCGGCGACGGCCTGCGCCACTTCGATCTTGTTCGTGTTCGGCGAAACCTCGAAATGATAAATTCCTTTCTCGGCCTGTAAGGTCGCTTTCTCCGTCAGGAGTGGACGCCGTAAAACTTCTCGTGTCATATTCTAAACTTTCTTTATGCTGGAATTGAAATATGTTCCACTTCCGGCTTTTCCTGAGCGGTCCCCGCGAAGCTCTTTTCGAGTGCGGCGATGGCCGATTCTTCCGCAATGACCGCGCGCGATTTCCAGATGTCGTACATCGAAGCTTTATCTGCCGACGAAACCGTGAGCGTCGGAATGTTCCGGCCGCTGCGGTAGACGGTATCGTTATCGCCGGCGGTGAGCAGGATCGCCTGCTTCTTATTCAGGTGCAATGCATTCAAAACTTCCTGTACTTGCTTCGTACGTGGACTGCTGAAGTCCAGGTCCTCGACGACGACGAACGCACCGGCCTTTACTTTCTCCGAAAGCGCGCTCTTGCGAGCGAGCTGCTTGACCTTGCGCGGAAGCGACTTCGTGTACTTGTGCGGCTGCGGCCCGTGCATCGTGGCTCCTCCCGGATGGAGTCCGCTTTTGATCGAACCCTGCCGGGCGCGGCCCGTGCCCTTTTGGCGAAACAGTTTCTTCGTCGAGCCCGATACCGCGCTACGCGGCAGCGTGCTATGAGTTCCCTGACGCTGGTTCGCGAGGTGCGTCTCGATCATGAGCCACATCGCGTGCTCATGCGGTTCGATCGCGAAGATATCGTCCGCGAGCATGATCTTCCGCCCGGTTCCCGTTCCCGCTTTGCTTAATACTTCTACCTGCATGACGCTTATGCCTTTACAATTTCTACGACCTGATTTTTCGCCCCTGCGAACGAACCGCTGACGAGCACCAAATTTTGCTCCGGCAGCACCTTTACGACACGCAGGTTACGCGTCGTCACGCGCTTGCCGCCCATGCGTCCGGCCATGCGCTGGCCTTTGAACACGCGGGAAGGATAGCTCGATGCACCGATCGATCCCGGAGCGCGAACGCGATCCGACTGACCGTGCGTCGTCGATCCGACCCCGCCGAAATGGTGACGCTTCACGACGCCCTGGAACCCGCGGCCCTTCGAGGTCGAAGAGACGTGCACGACGTCCCCCTCGTGAAAGAGGTCGGCGGCCGTAATGGCTTTGCCGGGAGCCAGCTCCGCGATATCCTTATCGGCGAACGTACGGAACTCTTTTAAATACCGTTTCGGCGTCGCGCCGCTTTTCGCGAAATGACCTTTCTCCGGGCGATTCAGCTTGCGTTCTTCGATATCCTCGAAGCCAAGCTGGACCGCATCGTAGCCATCGGTCGCTTTCGTCTTCAGCTGTGTCACGTAGCACGGGCCGGCCTGGATGACGGTCACGGGAACGTACTGTCCCTGCTCGTCAAAAATGCCGGTCATACCAACTTTTTTGCCTAATAATGCGCTCATTTTCTTCGCTTTCTTCACTGTCATTGCGAGGAGAACGGACCGGCCCGCATGATCGCTCATGCACATGATCGCTCATGCTTAGCACATGATCGCTCATGCTTAGGAAAGCCCATTCGACGAAGCAATCTTTTTCCATTCAGGGATCGCGGTGCCTCGTGCCTCGCAACCTCCGATTGCTTCGCCGCATCGTTTCCGATGCCTGCTCCGCCATCTCCTCCTCGCAATGACGTTGGGAGAAGACCGCGAAGCTTGCGCGTTAAACTTTAATTTCCACTTCCACACCCGCCGGCAGCTCGAGCTTCATCAGCGAATCGACCGTACGGCTGTTCGAATTCAGGATGTCGATAAGGCGCTTATGGGCGCGGATCTCGAACTGTTCGCGACTCTTCTTATCGACGTGCGGAGAACGGTTGACCGTATAGATCGACTTCTTGGTCGGCAGCGGAATGGGCCCGCTGACAACGCATCCGGTCGGCTTGACAGTCCGAATGATCTTCTCCGCGCTCTTATCGATCAGGTTATGATCGTAAGATTTTAATTTGATTCGAATCTTCTGCATTATTACAAATGAAGCGCGCACCCCGAAAAGAGTGCGCGCTTCTTATAATTACTTCGTGATCTTGTCCACCACTCCTGCACCGACGGTGCGGCCGCCTTCGCGGATAGCGAAACGGAGTCCTTCTTCCATGGCGATCGGGCTGATGAGCTCGATCTTCATCTGGACGGAGTCGCCCGGCATGACCATCTCGACGCCTTCCGGAAGCTGGGCTACGCCCGTTACGTCCGTTGTACGGAAATAGAACTGCGGACGGTAGCCATTGAAGAATGGCGTGTGGCGTCCGCCCTCTTCCTTCGAAAGCACATAGACTTTGGCTTCGAAGTTCGTGTGCGGCGTGATCGAACCCGGCTTCGCGATAACCTGACCGCGCTCGAGATCGGTTTTTTCCACGCCACGGAGAAGGATACCGACGTTATCGCCGGCCTGGCCTTCGTCCATTTCCTTGCGGAACATTTCCACGCCCGTCACGACCGACTTCTTGTGCTGGCCGAGACCGACGATCTCGACTTCATCTCCGACGTGAACTTTGCCACGCTCGACGCGTCCGGTGCCCACCGTACCGCGACCCGTGATCGAGAAGACGTCTTCGACCGACATGAGGAACGGTTTATCGACATCGCGCACCGGAGTCGGCACATACGAGTCGACCGCATCCATCAGCTCGTAAATGCACTGCAGGCGCGGATCGTCCACCGAAGCGGAAGGATCGGAGCCGGCATTGAGCGCATTGAGCGCGGAACCTTTAATGATCGGGATCTCGTCGCCCGGGAATTCGTACTTCGAAAGGAGTTCGCGAACTTCGAGTTCGACGAGCTCCAGCAGCTCGGGATCGGCGGCATCGACCTTGTTCATAAACACGACGATACGCGGCACCCCGACCTGGCGCGCAAGCAGGATGTGCTCGCGGGTCTGCGGCATCGGGCCGTCCGTGGCGGCGACGACGAGAATGGCACCGTCCATCTGTGCGGCGCCGGTGATCATGTTCTTCACATAGTCGGCGTGGCCAGGGCAGTCGACGTGCGCATAGTGACGCTTGGCCGTCTCATACTCGACATGCGCCGTGGCAATTGTGATTCCCCGAGCGCGCTCTTCCGGAGCGTTATCGATCGAATCGAAGGTGCGGACTTCGGTCCCCGGCATCTTCTTGGCGAGCGCCATCGTGATCGCCGCCGTGAGCGTGGTCTTGCCATGATCGACATGGCCAATCGTGCCGACGTTTACGTGCGGCTTATTGCGTTCGAATTTAGCTTTTGCCATGGTATGTAAAGATTAATCGAAAAATCTTTCGGTGGGCGCATGACGGCCCAACGGTTCAAAAAATAAACTTTGACGAAAATTTGCCAGGCGCATTGTCATGCGCCGCTTCGATCATGTATTCGCATACTGTGCGCTCGGAATGGGGCTTTTTGCAGCGAATTTGCCGTTTCGGGCCACCTTCGAACACATATCCACCACAGGCGGACGTTTGTTCTTTGCGCTCTGGTTGCAGAGGCGAATGTCGATGACCTCTCGGTCATCGTTATGATCTGCCTGCAAATGGGATGAAAATGCCGTTTTTATGCGAATTTCCGCCCTTTTTTATTGCAAGCGGGCCTATAACCTGCACGAAGAGTGAAGAGTTTCTGAGAATGGGGGGAATAGAAGCGGATTTCGATTATATTCTAAAAATTATCCCAAACGTTAGTGCAAATTCCCGTAAGCGCTGTGGTGGAAATTGGAAAAATTGATAAGGCTTTAATTCGAATATGTATCAAAGGTCGAAGTATGGGAGATCACCGTACCAGCCGAGGCCAGGGGTCAAAGCATACAAATGTTCTGAAATAGAATTAGTGTATTCAGAAAATGCTGTTCAGGAAGCCGTAAAAAAAATTACGGATGAATACTTCGCGGAATGAACTTTAGTTTATCGAACAGACTATTCGACACTCCATGACTCGCCTTTCCCGAGAATATATTCTCACGCTCGCACTGCTCGCCGCAACGCTTGCCATCACGTTTTTCCCGATAATCTTCCAAGGTCGTAGCGTTCTACCGTCGGACCTGATCGACACGATGACGCTCCCCTTCTCCCATTACTACGGCCCGCCGCATGCCTACAATTCTCTCATTACCGATGGATATCTCCAGTTCTATCCACTGAAGTATTTTACGAAACTGGCCTATGGCCATGGTTACTTTGCCTTTTGGAACCCTTATATCCTGAATGGTTACCCGCAATATCTGGAAGGAATGTGGACGTACAATTTCGTTCTCATCTTGCCCATGACCATTGCGTTCCCACTCCTTCTCTTGCTGCCTTTGATCGTTGCCGGAATGGGGATGTACGTGTTGTTGCGCGAATACGATGTGCGTCCGGGCGTCGCGCGCATATTCGCGACCGCTTACATGCTGAATTCGCTCTTCATGACGCATTTGCTTGCACATTTTATTCCCGCCTCGTTTTCGTTTGCACCATGGGTATTACTGTTCCTTCATCGCTATTCTCGCAAGCCACGCTTTAAGGAACTTGCCATAGCTTCGATTTTTCTGGCCCTTGGATTTGTGGCGGGAAATTTACAAACCATTGGGTTCCTTTCTTTTTTAGTAGTGATCTATGGGGCAACATTATGGTGGACGGCGTCGCAACGTTCCATCGCTTCATTTATTAAACCCCTTGCGATTGTTTTAGCCTTTGGGCTTGGATGTGCCGCCATAATGATTCTGCCGATGCTCGAACTATTTCGTGAGACGATCGCGGGCGGTGCGTTTTTCTCGACCAGCCTTCTCAACTCCTATTCTTTTTTACAACGCCTCGAAAGCATTGGACTGGCTTTCACATTTTTCATTCCACAACTGGCAGGAAGTATTCGTGGCGTTACATTCGATCGAGCTGTCGGAGTGTATACGCAGGATTTTCAAGGCGCGATCGGATTCCTTCCGATGCTGATTGCAGTATGGACTGCTGTTAAATTCTTTCGTAACCCAGAGATCCGGCCGTTTGTCCTTCTGATGTTTTTAGGATTCGTTATTCCGATTGCGACCCCCCTTTCACATTATGTCTACCATCGCTTCTTCGCAATTTTTATCCTCGGTGGCTGCGGAACGGGCGCAATTGGATTCGAAACCCTCCTAAATAATAACGATGATCGCAGCATCCATAGGTGGATCACCATCTCGGGAATTGTAATCGGAGTAATCGCACTTGGCCTTACCGGACTTGAAGTTTATCGATGGACTTCGCCGAATACTTTTTCTTCCTTTATCACTCAGCACATATGGCCTCGATTGCGGACTGCCGTCTTTTCGGAAGGTAATGCGGCGTGGGCGAGCAGCCGGTTACAGGAAGCTATTGACTACTGGCGTATCACTCGCCCGGAAATTGCAACGGGAATTGGAACTTCGCTTTTAGCATGTTTCATCTTCTGGTTCCGGTATAAGATCCCTCAAAGAATCTTCTTTATCACGCTTTGGACTATTACCTGTTTTCAGCTTATTTATTTTGCGCGTTTGTGGTTCCCATTTAACGATCCGGCTCAATATCCATTATATCCAATCACGAGCGAAACCAATCTCCTCCAATCGACAACACAGCATTCCCGCGCCTATTTTTATCGCGAAATAGATCCTTCCCGCCAATTTATTTTCATGGACAATGAAAATGTTATCTACGGAATTCCGACCGCGAGCGGATACGAAAGCCTGATCCCGCGATGCCTGTACAGGTACACGGCCGTCGGACATTGGCGCGATTCAGGATTGGTCACTTCTAACCTGCTGGCAACATTCAATTGCAGCCCCTTGATTCGGGTCAAGCCATTGCCATTCCTTCCGGGAAATTTATTGGATAGCACCGCTAGCGCAACCTTATCTTCATTCTGGCCGTATCGTAACAATGCCGCCCTTCCAAGAGCTTTCCTAGCTCGCAACGAGGAAATACTTCAAAACGACTCTGTCATCCTTCACCGTCTATTGTACGATGCTCCCAATAAAGTAGCTTATTTTACTCCCGAAGAACACGGCGAATCGTTACGTCCACGGCTTCATGTCGAGGATACCCTGCAATCGCTCCATGCGGATGAAAACACACTGGAATTTCGTTCCGTCTCGCCCGATTCCTCCTATCTGGTAGTTACCGACACTTATTATCCTGGCTGGAATTGTTCGGTGGACGGAATCGATACAAAAGTTCTTCGCTCTAATTATGCGATGCGAGCCGTGCTGATTCCACCCGGAATCCACACCGTCCTATGGAGATTTAACCCTGAATCTTTTCGAATTGGCTTGTGGATAAGCGTGGGAACAATGATTCTTATGACACTTCTACTCTTGCGTGGGAAACGATCCCGAGCCTACGGGACACCCGAGATTCTCGAATAAGATTTTGCAGTCGAAGTCCAAGAGGAAGCTGGGAAACGATTTTTCCAGCGCGCATCGAACGCCAAAAAGCAATTTCCGCAAGGTTCGCCGTCCCCAACACCGTTTTGGACTGGAGCTGAAACGCGACCATCATGATGGAAAGGACATAGACCAATCCATCGGCATACATAAGCCCAAAGAAGGAGGACGCAAAATACGCCACCATCATTTGAATCGAAATCTGACCGAAAAAAAAGTCCTCGGCATTTCGCCGGAAGCGAAAGTTCAGGATCGCCGCTTTGCACATAGAACCATACAGCCACAAAAACGCGATGGCGCCGAAGATTCCCATTCGCAGCGGCCAATAGAGGTACGATGTATGGGTCCCCAATGTCGTATAGACCGCCGAAAACGGCATCCGGTAATACGTCGTCCACGGAACGCCAAAGGGAACTCCGAAGATCGGATGACGCCAGATATTTTGCAGCACGTTCGGTAGCTCCAGCAACCGAATATAGGCCGAGCCCTCGCCGGCCGGTTGAATGACGCCCATAAACCGCTCGGCAACCGCAATAGGGTTCGTAATGAGCGCTACCACGATAAACCCGCCGACGACCATTCCGATCAAGCCCCATTGCCGCCGCCGCATGGAGCGTGGCAGCGTAACAAGCATTGCGACAGAGGAAGCGACACTGGCTAAGATCGCCGCGCGCCGGAACCCTAAAATCAAAATCGCTTCGGCAACCGGGAACGCAGCATACAGGAACCACTTAAGCCGTTTTAATTTCACCCCGGAATAATGGACCATTACCATTGCACCGATAATGGCGACGTCCAGAAAATATCCATCGCGCCACGATTGGACGATCCCCCAACTCGTTTCCGCACCCGAAGGAAACAGGAGCGTCCACAAGGACTCAAATGCTTTGGGAAGCATCGTTAGAAAGATGACCGCAAACAATTTCGGACCTTCCTCCGCATCGCGAAATGCATTATTGATCAACAAAAATGCGATGGGCCATTCCGGTAGATCGTGCACCTCGAGCACAATGGCAAAGCGTTGATTGACAATGCAACCTCGCACCCATGAGATGAATACGGCGGCCGCTAAAAACAATAACGGCGAGTTGAAATATGATCGGCGCAGCGAATAATCTTCCGTCAGAGTTCGCTCCATCGCGAGCACGATAAGGAACACGACCGATAGCTCCTCGATCATGTTAATCCCATTAGGCGTCGGAATCCATGTGCTGATCTGGATCGGAGAATGGGCTAAAAACGATCCCTGCCAGATCATCACCCACAGCACGAGCAATAGAAGATTCCGAAACGATAACCCCGCTTTCGGCTTGGAATCGAGTTCGAAAAGCATCAGTAGGAAGTGGAAGCGATCGGTGAAGCAGGGACTCGCTTCCGGAGCACCGTCAGGAAGGAGCCTATGGCGATCGCCAGGATCGAGAAGAAGACGCCGACCGTTCCTCCGAGCAGCAGCATCGGAAGCCGTTGGGGGCTCGCCCGATGATCGGGGACTTTTGCGGTGTCGAGCACGGTGATCACGGAGCGTTGACGAACCGCAAAAATGCTCTGTTGTTCACGCTCCTGGCGGAGGAACGAAACGATCGGTTCAAGGGTCGCTTTTCGCCGAAGAATTGCGGAGTATTCCCGCTCCAGCGTTGGAAGCGTGTCGAGAGCGGGCGCGATCTCGGCCGCCGTTTCGTAGCGCGTCCGCGCCGCGCGAGCCTCATCGACTTCGGCTTCCGCCGCGACCACCGTCGGATCGTTTGCCTGATAATCGGTCCTCAGAACATTCAGCCGGACGAGCGCATCGTCCTCATCGCTTTCAAGGCGTCCGAGTTCTTTGATCGTCTCACTCGTTTGAACGCTCAGTGCGGGCGCCCCATTCTTCGCCTCGAACGCTTCCTGGAGCCGGTCCAGCGAGTCAAGTTCTCGGGATCGCCGGGCATAGTCCGTGTCGGCATACGTTCGTGCCTGTGCCGCATCCGAGCGAAGCACTTCCCCAATGATCGTGTCCATCGTCCGAACGGCAAGGTTCGCCAAATAGGAAGAAAGCTGCTGGGCCGCCTCCTTTTCTCGAGAACTCGAAAACCAGCCGGTCACCACTGTGGCCCGAACATGGACCTCGCTAAAGCTCGGTAACGTCAGGACGGCTTCCTGCACACGGTCCACGTTTTGCTCGTGCGTTTCACCAGGACGAAAATAAAACCGATGAACGGAACTATCCTTATACAGGCGTTCGGCTAACGCGCGCGATTCGAGAATATTCTGGATCAGATCGACCGACGGGTTCTCGACCTCTTTTAAAATCTTGAGCGCTCCGCCGGCGTTCAGCGACGAAAGAAGACCCGAACTCGATAGCCGATCCGGAGGCAGCAACATGACGCTCGCTTCGAACGAATAAGGAACGATATAGGTCAGTCCAAGGGCCGTGGCCGCACAGGAAAGAATAAGAATCACGGCCATCCATTTCCGCTTTGCAACAAGCAGCAGATAGTCCATCAGATGCGGGTCGGGCCGTGCGTTACCAAACGAGGGCCGATCGGAAGTTGGCGGAGTAGTAGAGGATTGCTGTGGTTCAGTCACTGCGAGGATATCCGCAGCCATTCCGGGCGCGGAAAGGTACACAACGCATTCCCCTTCCGCGCGTTTCCGTTTTTTTCGGAAAAATTTCTCCGCCTTTCAAAAATTCGGCGAAATGCTCTCCACGGAAGGTACTTCAGAGCTTAGTTTTCCCGTTGGCGCAAGTCACGCCTTCCGCCGCAAATGAGCCAGACTTCTAAACCAGGATTTCAATATTTATAAAACCCTTCCCCACTTTTTTTGCCGAGTCTTCCTGCGGCGACCATTTTCTTTAGGAGCGGACACGCCCGGTATTTCGTATCGCCAAGCCCTTCATGCAGGACATTCATAATTGCAAGGCAAACGTCCAGCCCGATAAAATCGGCAAGCTGAAGCGGTCCCATCGGGTGCGCCATGCCGAGTTTCATTACCGTATCGATGTCCTCCGCTTTTGCCACGCCTTCCATCAGGGTATAGACTGCTTCGTTGATCATGGGCATGAGGATCCGGTTCGAGACAAAACCGGGGGAATCGTTCACTTCCACAGGCGTTTTGCCCAGATCTTCCGCGAGCTTTTTAACATTCGAGAACACATCGTCCGTCGTTGCAAGACCGCGAATGATCTCGACCAATTTCATGACGGGGACCGGATTGAAGAAATGCATTCCGATCACAAGCTGCGGCCGTTTTGTGATCGCGGCCAGTTCCGTCACCGAAATCGAACTCGTGTTGGTGGCAAGCACCACTCCCTCAGGTGTATTCGCATCCAGGGTCTGAAAAATTTCTTTTTTCAGGTCGAAGCGTTCGGTGGCGGCTTCAATGACAAAATCGGCCTCATGTACAGAAGCTACGAGTTGCGTTTCGGTCCGGATTCGGCCGAGGGTCAATTTTTGGTCATCCTCCGAGAGTGTACCTTTTTTAACCTGTCGCGCCAAATTGCTGTCAATCGTTTTCAATGCCCGCTCGAGAGCGTCTTTTCCGACATCAACGAGTGTCACCTTATACCCAGACTGCGCAAAGACATGGGCGATCCCGTTTCCCATCGTACCTGCGCCAATTACGGTTACATTTTTAATATTCATGCTGGTATTCTTAGCTTCGAGAGTATGCAAAACTACGCACGGAATATCTTCGCCGCAAAAATTTGATCGTTTTCGCCACTCTATACCGTGCTATACCTCGTGAAGCTTACGGGAAGTATAGCTCGCTTGAAGCTTACGCGAAGTATAGCTCGCTTCCTTAATCGTAATAAAAAATTATTTACTTATGCGCGTCTTGTTTGCAGTATGCCTACCAAAGAATACAACACTATTGCAAAATCGCCTTCACCTCCGCATGCCTCCCTGCTGAAGACAACGAAATCATATATATTCCTCGTGGAAGTATATTCCCTTCCGCATCTCTCCCATCCCATAAGGCCGTCCGCGAACTCGTTGAGCTGTTCGACAACGTTCTGACAACGGCTCCCATTATATTATATATCGTGATGGTGGTCGCATCTCCGAATGTGCCATCATACGCAATCGTCATCGGTGCGGCACCGGGGTCGATCGGATTGGGATAGACCTTTACTCCAAACTCGGAAGTGATTTGCCCGGATTGTACGCCGCTTGGAAACGATGTTGCAAACATTGGACGGATCATGGGCACATACGTTCCGGCGCCGGCCCACGGCAGTGACATTGGCATCCCAATCGTGGGCGTTAGTTCACTGCTGGAGCTCAATGCAGGCCACCAGCCCCGCGATGGCATCAGTGGCTGCCACTCGCCGCTGCCCGCCGGTGTTTCCATCGCGAATGAGCAACCGATATCGCCATTATTATCGGCTGCATTGGGACCCCATTGCGCACCATAGGGATCGGAATACATGGAAAGAATTTGCGGCTGGGCGAGATCCGAGATCGTTATCTCACCGCCGCCGCGCGAAATATCGCCGCCTAAATCCATGTTGATCGGGCTGAGCTGGCTTACCGCGATCCAATACGTTCCCTTATCGAGCACGATCGCATGCGGGAAATAATAGGGCCAGAACTCGTTGAAAGATCCCCCGCCTCGCGGTGCGATCATGACACTCTGAATACCTGGCTGGGCGACTGTATCGAGCGGTGTGCAAGTGGTGGGGTCGCCATTGTAAAGCGAGATACGAATATTATCGGTACTCTGATTCGCGCTTCCAAAATAAAGCCTCACTCCCAGCAGCGTGTCCTTTTCGGCAAGCTGAAATTTCATTGCAAGGCTGCCACTCGTGCCCTTAAAGCCGATACCCGAGCCAGCAATACCGCTCAGCGTGGGAATATCATTTCCACCGGCCGGACCCGGCGTTACTCCGGCATCGTCCAAAGCAAACTCCTGGATGGCCGAAGGTCCCGATTCGACATGCACATAAAATTTAGAATAGGTGGAGTCATCGTTCGAATAGTCGTCGAATCCGGGCTGCGCCATCGCACCGGTGACCGTGTATTCGCCATTTGAAATCGGGAGACTTCGTGCATCCCAATTGGGAAATGCAAGGGTGCTATCGTTTCCTTCCACGATGTTATTCAGGTTCTCGAGTTCGGAATAGACCGTCACGCCATTGGGATCGATAATATTTACTCGGAATGGACATCCAGGCCCGTTCGATGCGCCGTAATCGAACACATTCAAACAGACTGGAAAAATCGCCTGCGATTGTGGAACTTTGGGGTACGGATTTACCACGCGCACCCATTCCGTTGCTAACTCCGGGAGCAACGGCGGTTCAACGTCTGGGTTGTCGATGTACCACGTGTCCGCGTCGTCCGGCGGTTGTTGACCGTGCGAATCGTCCGAAGCGTTCAATCGAAAACGAAATCGGAAATCTGCGGTAAAATAATTGGTGGTGTCCGCTTTCGTTGTGGTATTCCCATCGGCTGTAATTTGCCAACCGCCCGCGATCGGAGTTGCAAAAAACGATTTGAATTCGAAGTCATGGCCACCGGGGATCGCGGCTATTTCATTCCATCCATCGGGGGGCGGATTCGTTACAGAAACGGAAGGGTTCCTGAATTCCAGAATGAGCGAATCCCCAGCACGGAGCGTGTTCCCGTTGGCATTCACTACTGCCCCCTCCGGACCGAGCAGCCGCTGCTTATCCCAGTCCAGCGGATACGAGATGCGCCCACCACGCATATATTCAAAATTAAATACCATGCGTGTCTTCCCCTGCATATTGATCGGAAAGCTGGTCAGCGTATCGCCGGCATTATTGCCGGAATAAAGCTTCCCTGTTTCATCTTTTCGATCGAGGCATATCATCGGAGCTTTGAACCCATCGTTACCAGAGCCCTGGTCGTCGCGCGGCGGCGGCGGATCCCAGGTCACACCATCCCCATCGACAACGTTCGAGCCGACCGACACCCAAATCGTTTGATCGGGAATATTCGCAGCCGAGGTGTTGCTATAATTATCAGAAGGATCGCGAAAAGGCGTTGCCGTTCTTCGAATGCCAAATAGCCGCGAGCAGGAAGCGTGAAGCGTGTCCTGGCCGATCACAAGGCAGGCATCGAACGTCCCGAGTTGTGACAGAATGCCAGAATTGCTATAGTAGGCCGGGAACTCAATGTCGAGACTGTCGCCGGGGGCGATACTCAGGACAGTATCGATGCGGTAATAGACATGGATTCCCGTCACAACATTTTTGATATAGAAATTCAGGTCGAATGGCACCGACCCCTGAGTACCATTATTCCAGACCCTCGCGCGAGGGATCACCGAATCGCCGAGCGCAAGTTCGTAATTCCTGGGCGGGAAAAGCGTCCGTGCAACAACGTTTTGTTGTGCCTGCGACTCGCCGCAGGAAATACTTATAAGAAGAAACGCACTAATCAATCTCTTTTTCATAACTCTAAAAACACTGAAAGAGGGTGATGGTTACAGCTTTAATAACAAATATGCTATAAAAACATGCTGAATAATTCCAAAGTAAAGCCAGTCGATATTGGACGGTAGAATTCTGTCACAATCAAAGAAAAACCCCGCCGTTATAGCAGGCGGGGTTCACGCTAACACAAGTTGGGTGTGTGTCGCGTATGTTAGGTTTAGTTGCAAGCTCCGGCCCGAAAAGGAAGACCGGAATGCCCCCTGTAACAGGCCTACGGTCATCGAGTTCCCATCTCTCTTTCTCAGGGAACAATAGGCCTGAAACAATGTTAAATTTGACGTCTTAGTTTGTTGCGAAAAGAATTCCTGCCTGCGAACGGGAATCTCATATCAAAACCTTGGGATGCGAATATGACGATACCTATTGTTCCAAAAGAGATAAAGGACCAGTTTGCCAAAATAAAGTGTCCGGTCAGCGGTCATCATTCTGTGATCAGCACTATCTTTGTGCGCTCCAAATCTGTCAGCATTCCTGCTGCAGATTCGGATCGGGCTACCTTCGATGCGTTCTGCGTCGATTGTCAAAGCCGGAACGGGGCGATCACGATCCTTAAAAGCTACCAGCTTCTTCCGTAAAACCTTCGTACTGCGGAATAGGGGCGCCCCATGGCCATGCTGCCGGATTACCCGGCGACCCTTACCTCTCGTCGTTCGGGAACGGGAACTTCCGTACGGCGCAGGTGAAGGAACGGAATCGAGAGCATATCGCGCAGGACCTTGAATGACTTTATGAAATTATAGGTGATGCGCGAGTCGGGATCGTGCGTCCATTCCACGGGAAATTCCGAGACGGTCAGATTCATTTTCTTCGCCAGCCACAGGACTTCCCCATCAAAGATCACCGAAGAGAGCTTTACCCTGGAGAAGATCGTTCGGGCGGCTTCGCGCGTAAAGAGCTTAAAACCGCACTGCGTGTCGCGCAGCCGCAGGCCAAGATAGTTCCGCTGGATAAATCCAAAGACTTTTGCAATGCGGTTACGAACGAAGGACTGGGCTTCGACGATCTTCGTGTCATGGACCGCGCGGGAACCGATCGCAATATCGAAACCACGGTCGAGGAGCGCTTCTGCGCGCACCAGATCCTCGAGTGGAACGGCATAATCGGCATCCATAAAAAGAATGCGATTGCCACTCGCCTGCCGCATCCCGAACTTCACTGCTTTTCCTTTTCCCGCATTGGGTGCATACCCAAACCATTTCCCGTGTACATTGTCCGGGAGGCTCTGGAATGCCTTCATCGTTTCTTCGACGGTAGCGTCGGTCGATCCATCGCTTACGACAACGATCTCATGTCGGCCCGGTTTTGTGGCAAGAAAAGTGATCGTACGCGCAAGCGTCCGCGGCAGCCGGCCGGCTTCGTTGTAGCATGGGATAACGACGCTGAGGTCGAACTCGCTCTGCGAGTATTGCATATTATGGAAGGCGCTGGTAAACGATCGTCTGTTGCAGGGTGTCGATAGGCCGGTACTGCGTCTGGAGTAGCTGTTCGAGCTCGGGGTAACGCTGCCGGATCGTGGTCCGGCTGTCGTCATTGGTGTTTCCCTGAGACGTATACCGGTCGCCCATCTCAACGAGGAACAGCCTTGGAGGATTACCAAGAAGTGTATGCAATAATTCCTCCCTTTCTTCGTTTGGGACGCGTGCCGGCTTAAAATGAATCGTGTTGAGGAATTTCGTTGCCGGAGCCCGGCCGGACTTCCAATATACGTAAGGTTGAAATCCAAAGATGAATATCCGGTCGTTCGAGTCGGAATGCTCGAGGACGTAATTAGCAATCGTATCTCCTGCAATATATCCATTCGGCGCTTCGCTTCCCGAGGCGATGCGGTATAGTTCTTCCGCACGCTCCTGCAACGGATGCTTCGAAAGCCAGAAATAACTTATGACAACGAGCAGGACTGCGAGAAAAACTGCATTCGCCCACACTGAAATTTTATTCCACCTCCAAAATGCATGGGCGAGTGAGGACAGTCCCCCGCCGATCAAAATATCGGCCCAGGGCAGGAGGACGGCATAATGATATGTATATCCTTTATTCTGTGCCTGCACGATAATGAGCGCAATGAGCGAGGCGACAATCAAAATGGCAAGTGTCGGACCAAATGCGTTCTTTGATACTTCTCGAGACATTCGAGCATTGGCTCTGGATCGGGCGAGGACGATCCATCCGATCGCTCCGAAAATAACGAAGGCCGTTCCCAGGACCTGAACTGCTGTACGCAGATTTTGAATAGCCGTAAAGGACCCAGAATAATTATTCGAAACGTAGGCTTCCGTGCTCGATGTCGTGATGTGCCAAAGCGGAAGAAATTCGTGTGCAAGGGCGAGATACAAGCTTTGGAGCACAACGACCGCGAGAAATCCGGCCGCAAGCCAGACCTGCGCGATTCCCCGCGTTCTTCGCTCGGGGGGAGAATGGAACCATAATGCGAGCGCTGCCGCCACGAGGAACAAGGCATCGGGAAATTTGAAATAAAACGTGACACCAATGGCCGCACCGGCAAGCGCCGCTCGGGAATAAAGTTTAGGGCCCGAACTCGATTCGTGCGTCGGGATCACAAGCAGCATCGCTGCCAGAAGGAATGGAACGCTGTAGGTCTCGACCTGTGCCGTATCCCAATGCCCAAAGATATAATATTGACAACCAAACGCAAGGACGGCCAGGATGGCAGCGGTATGCTTCGATACCGAATCCTTCCATGATCGAATGGAAAGGAGGTATAATAACGCGATCGAAAGCAGGGCATTCAGATAATCGAATATTCGAACCGCCCGAACGCTATTGCCAAAAAGGGAGAACGCCGCTGCATAGGTATAAAAGATATTGGGCGGCTTGATGTCCCAAAAATCGATATAGGGCCGAGCACCGTGAAGGATGGCCCAGCCGCCATAGGCAAACGTTCCCTGGTCGTAATCGAACGGCCAGAAGTTCGTTGGGAACAAAAAGGCGGCTGAAGCAGCAAGCGTCAGCAGAAAGACCGTACGAGGGCGAAGCATCGAGGGCCGTGGGTCGAGCGAGTTCACATCCATCATCTTAACTATTCACTCGCCGCCCTCCATCCCCTATAGTCGTTCTATAATAATACTGGTCGCTTCCCCGCCACCGATGCAGATAGAGGCAAGTCCGACCTGCTTGTTCATTCGTTCCAGTGCATTCAGCAGCGTGATAATAATACGGGCCCCACTTGCACCGATGGGATGGCCCAGTGCGATCGCGCCCCCTAAAACATTCAACTTCTCGAGTGGGATATTCAGCTTTCCCTGCGTGGCCAAAGCGACGACGGCAAAGGCTTCGTTCACTTCGAAGAGATCGATGTCCGACATCTTCATGTTCGCGCGCTTGAGGACGGACTCGATAGAATAGACGGGCGCCGTTGTGAACTTTTCTGGCGCTTGCGCGTAAGAGGAATACGCAATGATCTTTGCCGTTGCTTTCCAGCCGTTCGACTGTGCGACGCCATCGCCTGCCACAACCAATGCGGCTGCGCCATCGTTGATCGAACTCGCATTGGCTGCGGTGACCGTCCCGCCCTGCTTAAATACCGGTTTCAACGTCGGAATCTTATCGTACTTTACTTTGCGTGGGTTCTCGTCTTCGCTCACATCCGCCGTTTCCTTACCTCGCGGAACAGTCACGGAAACGATCTCGGACTTGAACGCTCCATTATCGATCGATTCATTCGCCAGTTTGAAACTCCGGACCGCGAATTCGTCCTGCGCTTCGCGGGGCACATTGCACTCGACAGCACAGAGTTCCGCCGCATTCCCCATATGAAAATCGTTATAGACGTCCCACAGGCCGTCCTTGATCATCTCATCGACGAGTTCCCCATTCCCCATTTTGTAACCGGTCCGAGCACGCTGCAATAGATAAGGTGCGTTCGACATCGATTCCATTCCTCCGGCAACGACGACATGGGCATCGCCCAGCATCACATTCTGTGCGGCCATCATCACAGCTTTCATTCCCGAACCGCAGACCTTGTTCACCGTCGTGCACGGGACCGAATTTGGGACTCCGGCCCCGATCGAAGCCTGCCGGGCTGGGGCCTGCCCAACACCGGCCGTGAGCACGCAGCCCATATACGTTTCATCCACTTCATGTGGACTCACACCGGAGCGTTCCAGTGCTGCTTTAATTGCGATCGAACCAAGCTTGGGCGCCGAAACGTCTGCGAGAGAACCGAGAAAAACGCCAATCGGCGTACGCGCACCACGGAGAATTACAGGGGTCATAAAAAGTGCTGTCTACGATGCTAAAGTGCTAAGTATGGAGTAAATGCGGCAGACAAACATGATCGTGAAGCATTTTGTCCCATTTGGTGTTTAGGGACCGATGCGAAAAATCAGAGTACTCATCGCCAAGGCCGGATTGGACGGCCATGATCGTGGAGCGAAAGTGATTGCCGCCGCACTCCGCGACGCCGGAATGGAAGTCATCTACACCGGCCTGCGCCAAACTCCGGAAATGATCGCGGAAGCGGCACTGCAGGAGGATGTCGATGTGGTCGGTATCTCGATGCTCTCCGGTGCACACATGACGATCTTCCCACGAGTCCTCAAACTTCTTCACGAGCGCGGCCTCGATGATGTCCTCCTGACCGGCGGCGGCATCATGTCGAACGAAGACATAGAAGAGCTGAAAAAGATGGGCATCGGCCAGCTTTTCACTCCCGGTGCGCCCATGTCGGCGATTGTCGATTACATTCGGGGGTGGATTGCGAAGCGTGACGGCGCGAAGGTTTCAGCGTAATATTCGCGTCGCAGCTTGTAATATTCGTATCGCAGCATTGAAAGATATTCTTTACAACAAAAAAGGTCATTCGCCATCGCGAATGACCTTTTTATCGTATGGAATCTCTTTATCGTGTGATCAGGATCTGTTTCGAAACCGCATAGCCGGGCGTTGAAACGAACACCGTATAGAGTCCGCTCGGAAGTCCGGAGGCATCGATCGGAACCAGATAGCCACCTTTGGCATGGGGCTCGTCTTTCATCAGCGTTTGCACGTTCTGTCCGAGCGCGTTGAAGATTTGCATGGTCACCGGCACACCATCTTCTGAGACAATCAGGTTGACGCGTGCCGACTGCGTAATAATCGGATTCGGAACGACTCCGTCGATCGAGAACGCCGGGAGCCCGCCCGTGCGAAGGTAGGTCCGCAACGTATTATCGCCACACACGTTCGTTCCATAGAACGTTCCGGGGATCGTATCCTGCGCAATCCAGCAGACCTGGGACTGCGTGTTGTCGAGGAACATAAGGTCCTGGATCTGGAAGGCCGAGACCGAATCGCGCGCAATCACATATTGCCACGTAACATTCGCGATCGGGTCGAGTGTCGTAATCGGAGTCGTGCTCGCCAGGTGAATAGGCAGCAGTTCATAGTTGTTGTCTGCCGGATCGGCAACCGGCTGCGGATTATTCACGAGCGAAAGCCCACCCTGCGGTTGAATTCCACCTGGCTGGTACAGAAAGGCATCGCGATAATAACGGAGTGTGAACTGCACGCCATAGATCTGTGCAACGGAATCGAGCGGGACCGCCAGCCGAACGGGAACGGTTACCATGCCGTCCGTGACCGCCGTGTATGCCCCGTTGCTGCCGACGACCGGATTCGCGACACTGAGCGTATCGGCTGAAGCATAGCCAATGCCCGTGATCGGCTCGGGAACGAGCACATACTTATTGTCGACACTATCCGTTTCATGCCAATAGAAGTTGACGACCGCACCGACGTTTCCGTTCTTCGAGGGCTGATACAAGATCGGGAACGTGATCGTTTGGCTTTGCGCCGTTTCGTTCAGCACTTTGAGCTGGGAACGATCGTCCGCAAAGACGAACTGGTCGGCACCCGTGCCATTCGGTCCATTCGTAATTTGTACACTATCGAGCACGGCACCATAAATGCCCTGAATCGTCGTCGAAACGAAAGCCGTATCCCCATGGCAGATATAGGTGAGTGGGAACGTATATCCTGTCCCGGAAAGCGTAACAGTACCCGAGTAGGCGCTAAACGTCGCGTTTGTTCCTTCGCAGATCGTGTCGCTCGAAAGGAGCGTAAGGGTGCTCTGCGAGCTCCCGCCGGCTGCCGGCGCCAGATACTGAATAACGAAGGTATCGGTAAGACCCGGAGCAAGGGTGTCCCCAACGTTCGGGCCACTCACGATCGTGAAGTCCGATCCCGGCAGACCGATGGTTGTAAAGTGGAAATTGGTATCGCCGGTATTCGTAACCGTGAAGGCCTGGGTAACCTTCATTCCAGGAAGCTGCGCGCCGAAATTAAATGTTGCCGGTGTCAGCGAAACGATCGCATGACGAACATGTCCAAGACACTTCAGCGTATCGTAATACGGTCCGCCCGGTCCTGTACCAGCTACAACAAACGCAGTATTGCGATCCACATATCCGTTGTTCGGATCGACATGGAACTGGACATCGATATACTGCGAGTCTCCTTTTGAAAGCAGCCAGGGTGGCTGATAGGTGGTGCCATAATCCAGGATCGTGAAATCGTTTGCGTCCGGTCCGATCGCATGAATGTCGGTAACGGTAAGGTCGGCGCCTTCATTACCGATCGAGGTGTTCTGCAGCCATAATCGGACGGTGTCATAGCGAGCGCATTCAACGGTAAAAAGCTGATTATGCCACATCCAATTGAGACCTGCTTTAATACCGGCTCCAAGCAGTGCCGAAGTATCCTTTTCATCATGGGTATAGTTACCGGACAGGTTCGTTCCCCAATCCATGCGCGTATCGCTCTGCCCCTTTTGAGTCGGATGGAAGCAGAAATCGAGCTTTTGCGACGTATGTGGCTTTATGGTGTCCGGAAGTATCGCTGCGGACATAAAGCTGTAGTCCGGATTCAAATGCAAAAGCCAGTTCTTGTCCAAAATGAGCGGTGCATTCCCGACATTTTGGACCGAGATGAGCGCGCACACCGTATCGCCGACAGGAACATTCAGAAAATCGTGGTCGTCCGCAATAATAATGGGTGTCGCAGCATAACCTGAAACCGGAATCGAATCTACGACGCATCCTGCTTGCATCACGAGCTGGTTCTTGTGCTGGTTCGTATCGCTAGACTGGAAGCAGACTGTGAAAATTACCGAATCTCCATTGTGAAGCGAGGCCGGAAGCGTCGGATTGGAGGTGTATGAAAAGACATGGGATTTGTCGAAGGAGGTGTCGAATTGTGCCGGAGAAACGATGACGGAATTTTGATTTCCCGTCGAGCCGACATGGAACACCACGGTCGAACAGACCTGTCCGCTCACTGGCGCGGCGGTAAAAGCAATGCTCGAGTCGGAAAGCGATAATTTCGGCGCCGTATACTGTAACTGGATCACGGTATCGTTGCCGCCCCGGTCCACCACATAGATCGCAGCATAGGCATTCTGTTGCAACTGCCCGACATTGACGCGCAGGTCCATCGAAGTATCGCCGACTTCAAACGGGGGCAACGTTGGATGCTGCGGATCCATCGAAACATTATACCACCCCGGATAGGGCGGATTCGTGTACAGGCTCGAATCGTTTGGATCGATCAATTCAATATCCGCAAGGCCGAGATCGTTGTGCAGATGAATGTTCCATCCGTCGCAATCGGGTGTAATGCTGATCTTTGAAGAGGATATCTCGTGCGATCCATAGGCCTGGCCGGTCGGCGCGGCGTAGCCCCAGACATCTTTCTGCAGTGGTTCCGTACGTCCGTACGAATAACACGCAAACGGTGTGTTCCCATAGATCATATAACTTCCGGGGCTCAGGCGGAAGGTCATTCCGATCAGTTCCGGATGGAGTGGGATCGAATATTGCTTGACCGGGGAATTATTCCCGAGCTGCGTCCCGGCCTGCCCGTTATGAGACAAAAAGATTTTCGTAACGGAGTCCTTGTTGGTGATCACATTGATGAACTGGTACCCGTGATAGGTAACGTTGTTCGGGATCATAAAGACCGTGCTCATAATATACCGGTCGACGGAGATCAGGTTCATCTCGTTCGGCGAACGGTCGCTCTCTTCGTTCTGCGGTACGCCCTGAAAATACTGGTATTGCACCGCATACATTTTCTTGAGAGTGCCTAAGGAATCGACAGATGCCGGGTCGGTCACCAGATCGATGGGGTCTGAAATATTCTCAAAGTCCGCCGGTGGGTCCTGATATAACGCAAGGCCCTTCGGACCGTAAAGCTGCGTTCCATCCCACATGTTGATATTCATGCCTTTGGGATCGTCTGAATACAGTCGGTACAGATCGCCATCGCCACCCTGATCGACATTGGAATTCGAAGCAGGCATCGTGGGAATGGCCGGGAAATCCGTTCCCCAGTCTTCGACCGGAGTCATTTGTTCTACCGCCTCGTCGAGAATATCTTCATCGAAAAATCCGCTGGGATCGCCAATGAGTGCATGTTCCGCACCGCCGAGAACCGCGACCGGCTTATTGGAGACGATTGTTGAGCCGGACAGATCGTCCGACATATCTTCCGGCCGCGAACGGACCCAATAGACCTGTCCGCGAGACATCGAGAGGGTTACGGGATGCGGGGTTTTGCCGTCCGAGCCGGATCCGGTCATAAGACCAACCACTCCGGAGTAGGTCGTTGAATTTGGCACAAAAGTGACCACGGTGTTATCGTACGGCGCAATGATCTCAAATTCGGAACTCGAGGAATCGGGATTGTAGGGATTCGGGGCGTCCTTCAGCGGATTATCGTTCCATGCCGATACGACATATTTTTTACCGAGCCCTGACGTCGGAATGGCCTGGAACATACTCCCGGCACTCGAACCGTCAGAATAATATTGAACGCTGACCGGGTATCTGGACGTAATGTGTGCTGCCCTGAATTCGAGTTGTTCGCCGGGATACGAGGGCGCCATCGTCGAATGGTCGATAAAATACTGCTCACAGATCCCACGTTGCAGGATGAACGTCTTTCCCTGCACTTCATTGCCGTTCGCGTCGAAATAGCTGATCGTCACGGTATTATTGTTAGCCGCGGAGCCGATGAGCAAATACTCGTGACCTTTAATCTGCCACCCCTGATTGGGTGCAATCCCCGGCATCATACCGATAAAGAAATCAGTCCCGTCGGACGGAATTCCATGTTTTGCCTGTGAATACGCCGGCGAAGTCGCAGTGAGCGCGAGCAGGATAACTGCAAAAAAAAGGAGGGAACGATTCTTAGTGGGAACGCACAATTTCATGGCTTTTATATACGAAGATTAACGAAGAAAAAGCAGTTATCAAAGCCAGCCTCGTGCACAAAAGTGCCCTAATGAGCCAAGCCGACATACAAGAACGTGCAAGAGTGCGCCGGTTACAAAAATTTTTAAAAAAGCCGCCGCAACTTTGTGTGCTCCCCACCCGGTTTTCATCTGTTATTGACCTCATTCAGGTTTTGCAATCTGTTCCTTCGCGCTCGTTGATCCTGGCAGTCCCTGCACTGCTCGCGTCCATTTTTTGCGCTTCCTGTCAGCAGAACGTCGCCGATATTGCACCCCTGGACCCTCCCAAAATTTCCATACCGCCAGGGTTTCCCCAGCCCTTTGTTCCGGCCGATGATCCCTGGACTCCGGCAAAAACAGAACTTGGGCGGTACCTTTTTTATAGTCCCGAACTGAGCGGTAACGAGCAATTTTCGTGTGCAAGCTGCCATAAAATGTCGGCCGCATTTTGCGATCCCGGCCAACACTGGAGTTTTGGCTCGACGGGCCAGCACGGCTCCCGCAATACGCTTTCTCTTCTCAATCTTGCTTACGACACCTGTTTTTTTTGGGATGGCCGCGCGAAGTCGCTCGAAGAGCAAGCGTTAGAACCCATTTTTAATCCCATAGAGTTGGACAATGACAGTGCGACGCTGATCCTTCATGTAAAGAGGAATTCGCTCTTTTCTCCTCTCTTTATTCGCGCCTTTGGAAGCGATAGTGTGACGATGACTCGTATCGCACAAGCTCTCGCCAGTTTCGAACGAACGCTCATCAGCGGCACGAGCGCCTACGATGCGTTTCGCCTCGGAGATTCAGAGGCAATATCGGAGTCTGCTAAACGCGGTCTTGCCCTTTTTTCGAGCAAATCCATTAATTGCATTGCCTGCCACAGCGGCATTAACTTTACCGACAATGGTTATCATTCGAACGGTCTCGATCTTCACTACCTCGATGCGGGTTTGGAAAATCTCACGAACGACCCGGACGATAACGGAAAATTTCGAACGCCGACCTTGCGTAATGTCGCTCTGACTGCACCTTACATGCATGACGGCCGTTTTTCAACTTTAGAACAAGTTCTGGACTTCTATAACCGCGGAGGGATGCACAATCCTACCCAAGACTCCTTGATTCATCCTCTCGAACTTTCCGGACAGCAAATGGAAGATATTATTGCGTTCCTCGCGACGCTGACCGATAGCACGTGTATCAGCCGGAACTCTTTTTCGAACCCATTCCAATGATCTCTCTCGCTCGTTTAACGGTCCCACGGTTTGCGCTGGGGCTTGCCGTCGTGCTTTTGACGGTTCCCAAGGATTCCGCACGTGCGCAGGGATATAAGTGGCACCGCGCCTATTTCCCGGGTAATAATTCCGAAGTATGGGAATCGGTCGCATTCAATCCCCATTCGAACGGCCGCGTGATCTTCGCCGGCCCCGGCTTTGTTGGCGGAATTTTTCGTTCCGACGATGGAGGCGTAACATGGATCGAGCATGACTCCTTGCTCGACCCACTCGCCGTGCCCATCAGTGAAATTCACCAAATCTTCTGCCTTCCCACCGATACGAACATTGTACTTGCCGGGAGCACTTCGAATTTTTATCGCTCCACGGACGGCGGTCTGACCTGGAACGATCTTTTCAACGGAGACACGCTTGGCGGCCAATTGCAAAATTTTGGCGGTATGGACGGCGAGGCGATCGGTTATAATGCGAACGAGGATGCGCTCTATTACGGAATGCAGGGAAAAGGCGTCTGGCGCTCGACCGATCATGGCGCCAACTGGACGCTGGTCGGTGTGACCGGTATTAACGATTCGCTCTTGTTCGGTTCTATGGACGTTTCTCAGGGCGAACCGCCTCTTCTCATTCAAGGAAGTGAGAATAGCAAATACACCGGTTCGCTTGTATACTCGAGCGATCTCGGGGACACCTGGAACTTTACGTTTCACGGATGGCAGCCAGACGTCGAATTCCCTAAAATCGTTTTTTCATGGCACGCGACCGATCCCGCGACCGCGAAGCGGACGATTGCGATCGCCCAACGCTGGCCTGCCGCCGATTCGAGTTTTCTTACAACCACGAATGGTGGCCTGACCTGGAGCGCGGTAAAGAATTCACCAGCGAGGACATGGGGAATCGACATCGATCAGAGAGTTTCCATGCTCTCGAAACCCGGAGATGCGGCGTATCCTCTGCCGCTCCATTTTTTTACAGGGATGTTCGATGTCCGTTCCGACACCGTCCATAATGGGTTGGTCCAGGAAACGACCGATGGAGGCATGACGTGGCACTCGACAAATTTTCCGACCGGAGCACAAGGCGATACCAGCAATCCCGTCGTAACGGAAATTTGGGTCCTCAAATACGATACGCTTTCCGGGCGGCTCGCCGTTGCCACCGACTCGGGGATTTACATCGGAGTTCCAACGAACGGTTCCGTCCGTGAACAGCCAGAAGTTCCCGAGATCCAAATTTCGGAATCGAGTAATGGGATATCCATATTCTCACGCGATCCAGTACAATCCATCGTGATCGATGACCTGCTTGGAAGGAGAATTTATAATGTAAACACGGAACAAGATTTCCTCGAAATCCCAGTTTCGAATCTTTTCAAAGGAGTCTTTGCCGTTCACGTTAAAACAGAGGATGGTTCAGAATTGCGAAAACTCGTGTATATTCGATGACTCATTCGGCAATCGTTTTTCAGGATCGAGAGTTAGTATCCTCATGAAATGGCCTCTCTATTTGCTTTTGCTTGTGGCGCTGGGATGCACGCAAGAAGCTCCGATGGTCCGCGCCCAGTCTTCCAAAGGCTGCGCTCTTACGGCGTGGATGATGCAGCAACCGCCGCATTCGATTCGAACCCAGGAAGCACCCCCGCCCGTTTTGCGGGACACCGTGGTTACCGTCAATGGCACCGCGCACCCAATTTCGATCCCGGCCGGATTTACGATGACCGTCTTTGCGAATGGCATTCCGCAATGCCGGGGGCTTGCCTTGTCGCCAGATGGCGTGCTCTATGCGACGTCGTTCAATGGGAAGGTTTACGCGCTCCCGGATCATAACCGCGATGGGGTAGCCGACAGCACGATCGTCGTCTTCAGCGGCCTTGGCGATCCCGACTGTGTCGGATTTTATCACGATACATTGTACGTCTCGAACGATTCGGAATTATACCGGTTGACGACAGCCAGTTCCAGCCGCATCGCCTCCGGAAAAACTCAAATTGCCAGTTTCCCTCACAGCGGCTCTCACTTCACAAGGAATTTCGTGTTCGATACCGTAAGGAATAAGATCTATGTCGAGATCGGATCGAACGGCAATATGGATACTACCGATTTCGCCCATCGTGCCCGCATCGTCGAAATGAATCCCGATGGGAGCGGCTATCGAAGTTTTGCGAGCGGGCTTCGTAATCCCGAAGGCATGGATTTCGATCCCCGCACGGGTGCGCTGTGGGCAAACTGCAATGGGATGGACGACCTGTTTGGATCCGGAACCCAACTGACCGATAACAATCCTTCCGAAGGAATTTATCTTGTCTGCGATGGTGCAAATTATGGTTGGCCGTATTGCTATGGATTCCAGATGCGGAATCCGCAAAGTCCGTGGCGCACGCTCGATACGAATATCGTAAAAACATTCAGCGGTCCGGTCGCAGAGGTGCTGGCTCATTCGGCCCCGCTCTCACTCCACTTCTATCGTGGAACAAAATTCCCGGCCATGTACCATAATGCCATCTTCCAATGCTATCATGGGTCCTGGGACCGCTCCCCACCCGCCCCACCGCGCATCACCGTCCTTTTTGTCGATACCGACGGAAGGAATGCCCGGGTCACCGATTTTGTCAACGGGTTCGAAGTGCTCGGTCCTAACAACGATTCGAATACGTCTCATTATTTCGGGCGACCCGTCCAACTCGTCGAAGGAGCCGATAGCGCGCTCTACGTTTCAGACGATGCAGAAGGCGTCATCTTTCGGATCGCGTATACGGGAACTCAGAGTGCCGTCCAGCCCATCACAGCCGGACCGAGGTTCGATCTTGGGATTCGTCCGAATCCGGCGACGGGTGCCATCGAGGTCGCTTTTTTCCTTCCCGGGATCGCATGGGTGCAGGCCGATCTTTTCGATATATTGGGAAAGAAGGTCAAGGCGCTTATCGATAAGGAATGTCCCGCCGGAATGACGACGATTTCGATCGATACCGATTCCCTGACGACCGGAACTTATGTCTTGCGCGCCGAAGCCGGAGGCATGGCGATCTCCCGTCGAATCAAAATCGAACGATAAGCCGCCGCGGCTAACAGTATCGTAAGCACGCCCGCGCCAATGATGCTCACCGCTCTTCCTGCCTGCTCTGCGGGCGAAGGCTGTAATTCTAAATGGATCTCCGATTGGCCTGCCGGGAGCACGGCTTGTAAAAAACCATTAGGGTCCGCTTCGAGCACGATCTGAGCAGAGTCTGTGCGGGCCTTCCAGAACGGCCAATAAAAAAGATGGAATCGAACGGAAGTCGGCCTCGAAAGCTTCGACGCAAATCGCCATTCCGTTGCTGTTCTGGACTGTAGGGCCACAGTGTCTCCGGGCATTGTAAGACCGAGCAGTACCGCTGCCGGATCGCTTGCCCGCCGCAAGGCGATTCCGATCACTTCGCCCGGATCGTTCGAGGCCCATTTCGGCGCGTATTCCGGAGCGTCCGTGTGGAACCATGTTACCGCCGGCGAGGCGGGAACGAATAAGTTCCGCGCGATCGTAAGCTCCGAAAGTATCGTCACAAGTGCAAGGCCGATGACCACACACGCCTGAATCGATCCCCTCTCTTTCCCCCATCGGACAAATAGGACCGCGATCGCAAGCAAGAGCACGCCATTCCAGCGCCATGAAAATTGCACGAAGGGCATTCCCGGTATGAGGTGCCATAGCGGCGCGCTGATAAACGGTAATTGAAAAAAAAGTGCCAGCACGGCAACCCATTTCCATCCATCCCTTGTCCACTCGCTTTTCCAGAAAAGGATGAGAACGCCTCCCATCGCGGTCGCGATACTGGAAATTCGCAGCCAGTCGAAGTGGCCCTGAAAAAGATCGAGCAGTGCAAACCCGAACAGGCTGGTGTGCAAATCGAGATCGAATAAATGCCGCTGATGCACAAACCCACGGAGCGCGAAGGCCGGAAAGAGATAGACCGCACTGGCACCGATGGCAATAACGAATGCGAGTCCGTGCATCGCCAGGCGCTTATACGATCGTTCAGCAATGTTAAAGACGAGAATAGAAAATATCCCCAGATACGCGATGGGAAGGTTTGTCAGCAAGAGGCCTGCCCACCCGACCGCATAGGTCGCGATCGACCGGACACGGTCGCGAGACGAAATAAAGACGAGCGGCAAAAACGCCAGCGCGGCATGTTCCGTAAGGGCATCGCGTATAAAAACATCGCAAAAGCGATATGCAAGAAAACTGTAGATTGCCGCTCCAACAAGAGCCATTCGAGAACTGGAAGCGATCTGTCGCAGCACAAGATAAGTACTGACAAAGGAAGCAATCTCAAATATGAGGGCAAGAAAGTTATATAGATAAGAAGGAGAATGAATTCCGATCGAGTATAAAAAAGCCCCAACCCAATAAACAAGCGGCGCATAAAAATAAAACGTCGGTGCGCCAAATCCTCCGAAAGAGTCCGGCAGCCAGCGAGGATACCAAACGCCGTGCAAAAACAGATTCGGGAATTGTTCCAGCCAGTTCAGGTGGACATAGGCATCGTGCCCGATCACCGGGTAATTCAGGGCCGATAACAGCATACTGATCCCGGCAGCCATGGCTACGAGAATCCCTGGGAGCTTTCCGTTGGAAGGAACGATCGTTGTTGTGTCCGTCATCCAAATAGATCCACGAGCGCATAGGCCGCGTTTTCGCACTCTTCCATGGTCACGTCCATGTGTGTCACTGCTCGTAACAAGCCGTGCGAACCGAGCGAAAGTAGCATTCCTTTCTCTTTCAGCATCGAGAGAGCGTGCGGAAGGTCCGGGCCGCCTTCGATTTTGAGCAGCACAATGTTCGTCTCCACTCGATTCCTGTCGATCTCGATATGTTTGGAATCATTGCAAACGACCTCGGCGAAGCGGCGCGCTTTGGCGTGGTCTTCCGCTAACCGTTCCCGATGATGACGCAGCGCATAGAGCGCGCCAGCCGCGATAATTCCCGCCTGCCGCATTCCCCCGCCCCAGATCTTCCGGAACCTGCGGGCCGTTGCGATGAGCTCTTTTGGACCCGCAAGTGCGCTTCCGACCGGTGCGCCAAGGCCTTTCGAAAAGCATACCGAGACCGTATCGAACAGATCCGCATATTCTTTGGGCGAATGACCGGAAAAGACGCAGGCATTCCAAAGCCGCGCACCGTCCAGATGCATCATTATGTCGTTGCCTCTCGCCAGGGCTGCGATCTCACGGATTCGTTCCATAGGATAGACCGTTCCGCCGGCGCGGTTGTGCGTGTTCTCAAGTGCGATCACTCGCGACACCGGCATGTAGTAGGCTTTTTCCCGAATTGCCGGACGAATATCTTCGGCAGAGAGCAGCCCGCGGTCCGCAGCCTTCACGGGGTTAAGCTGCACGCGTGAAAGGACGCTCGCAGCCGTAGTCTCGTAATTGTAGATGTGGGCGTCGGCTTCAAGGATTACTTCATCGCCTGTCGTCGTATGTACCGCAATGGCAAGCTGATTCGCCATGCAGCCGGAGGGGGCGTAAAGCGCCGCTTCTTTTCCTAAAATGGCAGCGACTTCTTCCTGAAGTTCGATTACGGTCGGGTCTTCGGCAAACACATCGTCGCCCACTGGCGCATCGGCCATCGCTTTACGCATCGCCGGACTGGGCTTCGTTACTGTATCGGAACGGAGATCGATAAATTTATTCACAGCGCAAAATTACGTCAGATTTTGCGTAATCAAACTTTCTTCTCGACTTAGTTTCGGACAACTAGTCAGACCGACCCGCAGCGTACCCAACTTATCCACATAATTTAGAAAAGCTATTATTTCGGAAACCTTATTTTATAAGGTACGTTTTAATCTCAACTTTAATTTATTAAGCATAAGTCACTTTGGGCGTGCTTAAAAAGACGTGATGACTTTAGAATCGGCAAAGACGGATTCGAAAAAAGGTGCAAAGATACCGGCACTCGAAACGCTGGGATTCGACAAGACCGACCTGACGCTCATGAAGCGGCTGCAGGACCAGGGCCGCACAAAACGAAATGAGCTCGCGGAAGAAGTTGGACTTTCGCTTCCTGCTGTGAGCGAGCGTATGCGCAAGCTCGAGGAGCGAGGAATTTTGGAGGGCGTTTATGCGAAGCTCGATCCAAAGCTGATTGGGCTCGATGTCGCCGTGTTCATCACCGTTACCGTCGAGTCGAGCAGTAAATATCCCGATTTTTTACGCGCGGCGAATGCGCATCCGGAAATCCTCGAGGTCCATGCGATCACGGGGGAAGGTTCCCACGTCATCAAAGCGCGGACCTGGAATACCTCGACGCTGGAACGGCTGCTCAGCACGATCCAGCAATGGCCGGGCGTAAAGCAAACACGGACGAACGTCGTCCTTAATACGTACAAAGAGACCATGGCGCTGCCCATAGAAGAATTGACAACATAATTTTTTGCATCGATCCTACCACTACCCATCACATTTATCACAGTCATGACCAAATCCGAAGTATTGTCGCTGGCAAAAGAGCAGAAAGTGGAATTCATCAACGTCATGTTCACGGACCTTTTGGGCGTGATGAAGGCGCTGACGATCCCCGTCTCAAAACTGGAAGACGCGATCGAGTCGAACGTATGGTTCGACGGCTCGTCGATCGAAGGGTTCGCGCGCATTTCCGAGTCGGATATGTACCTGAAACTCGATCTCGATACGTTCACGGTGATTCCATGGTCCAAAGGATCCCGCGCCGTAACGGCACTGATCATTGCCGATGTCTTCATGCCAGACGGATCTCCATTCGAAGGCGATCCCCGGGGCATCCTGAAGCGCCAGTTGAAACGCGCGGCAGACATGGGCTATAGCTTTAACACCGGTCCGGAACTCGAATTTTTCCTTTTCAAACGCGGCACCGACGGATCGCTGCAGACCCTCCCGCATGACACCGCCGGATACTTCGACCAGACGACCGACCTCGCGAGCGAAATTCGTAAAGAAATGACCTTCGCACTGCACGAGCTCGGCATCGATGTCGAAGCACTTCACCATGAAGTGGCTATCGGCCAGCACGAGATCGACTTCAAGTACGACAATGCCCTTCGCTGCGCGGACATCGTGATCATGATGAAGTATGCGCTCAAGTCGATCGCAATGAAATACGATCTGCATTGTACGTTCATGCCGAAGCCGATCGCGGGGATCAACGGTTCGGGCATGCACGTGCACCAGTCGCTCTTTTCGCCCGACGGCAAAAAGAACCTGATGCACGATAAGGATGGTGAGTACCAGCTTTCGGCGCTCGCAAAGCATTATATCGCCGGTCAGCTCCTGCATATTCGCGCGATGAACGCGATCCTGAATCCAACGGTGAATTCGTACAAGCGCCTGGTAGTGGGCTACGAAGCGCCGGTGTATGTCGCGTGGGGACAACGGAATCGCTCCGCACTTATTCGTATTCCGCGTATCACGAAAGGTCGTGAAAAAGCAGTTCGTGCCGAGCTCCGCTGTCCGGACCCCAGCGCAAATCCGTACCTCGCCTTTGCGGTCATGCTGGCAGCCGGCTTAGACGGTATAGAAAAGAAACTTGCGGCGCCGGCGCCGGTCGAAGAAAACATCTTCGAATTTACGGACGAGACCGCGGCGGCACGAGGCATTACGACGGTCGCGAAGAACCTGATGGAAGCCTACGACGAACTCAAAAAAGATTCGGTGATCTGCGATGCGTTAGGAAGCTTCTGCGTAGAAAAGCTGACCGAAGCCAAGACCGCCGAATGGGATTCGTTCCGGATGTCCGTCACGCAATGGGAACTTGATCGCTACCTTGAAGTATATTAATCCGGCAACGTATTGAAAGTCTGCAAGCTGGATTCCTGTATCTGCGGACAAGGTCTATCTTTGGGGGCGCTTTGCGCCCAGGATCATGGGTCTTGTCATTCCCGCGGATACGGGAATCCAGGCTCGCTGTGATCAACGTTTTCTCAATCGCAGGAAATCAGCGTAATCCAGGTGTGGGCGCTGAGGGATTCGAACCCCCGACCTTCTCGGTGTAAACGAGACGCTCTAAACCAGCTGAGACTAAGCGCCCTGGAGCACCGCATAACGCGGGTTTTAAGTAGTATGCTCCCAGCGTCTCTCAATTTCTGAGAGATTCCCGTCATGCCCCTAATGATCACCCATTCGTGCTTCGAATACATGAACGCTACCGCGACCTCACCGCTCGTTCGGTTACCGCTTGGGAGGTATTATCGCCATTTTTGCCGTTGAGCACGACGCGATATAAGTAGGTCCCGTTCGCGACATCGTTCCCGCGCTCGTCGCGGCCGTCCCACTCGACCATATTGAGCCCGGCGCGTAACTCGGTTGGAGTCAGAGTACGGATTTTTCTTCCAGCAATGGTATAGACGACGATCTTGACATCTGCCGGAGCATCGGACTTGAGTACGAACGTAAAGTCGGTCTTATCCTTAAAGGGATTGGGATAATTCATGACATGTTCGAGGCCGTTGACGTCACTGACCACAAAACACTGTTCGAGGGTATCGGTATTGCCACTCGCATCGCGAACATAGGCGTGCATCAGCCACTGCCCTGCCGTAAACGGTATCGTTGGAACAATGACCAGTTGCGCCTGCAGCGGGCCCGATGAGAATGTTTTAAATTGGACGTTATATCCGTGCGGGTTATCCGTGGAGACTGGAAAGAATTCGCTCGCATTGTTCTCATTCAGGAAATCGGCTGAAATGGAACTGCGGGCTGTATCTCGCAAAGGGTTCTGACTCACCAGATCGATCGTGATATTCGAACGGCTCGAAACATATCCACAATCGGGAATGTGCTGTTCGACGGGCTGGCCCGGTTCCGTAAACAAGACCTCCGTCAGCGGTGCGATGGTATCACGCGTGACGGTGTACGAGCCCGAGATCGTATTATTAAACAGCAATTGTTCGTTTTGGGCCTCGTATGGATTCAGCACGGCCGTAAGTTGCGCAGGACCAAGTTCCGCGGTGGTCTGGAGCGTGTCGGCAAAGGATTGGGAACCGTGGCCCGGAACGACCGGGATCACATGAACGGCCGGGGTATCGCTCTTTCCCTGGTATTGCCGATAGAGAGCCACGGTTACAGAATCCCCCGGCGTACAGGTCAGGGTTCCGATCGAATAATGTGCAATAATCGGGTTCCCGGATGCGGTCTGCGCGGGAACTGTCTGTACCGAATCGGTCGTAAAAATAAATTCCGGTGCGGGATCGTACTCGAGTTCGATCGCGCCGAGCGCCGGGCTTTGGGACGAATTCGACGAGCGACTGAAATTCATTCGTACCGCAAGTTCGTCGTAGGTACGAACGTCGATCTTCGAAAGATCGAACGAATTGCCCTGGGATGCTTTGAAGGTCGTAACCTGATCGACACCGGCGCCATCGCGGCGCACACCCAGGACCGTAAAGGAAATATCGCTGCCGGGAGGGATAGGATCGCCCGTCCAACGCAGCGCGCCATAGTCACGCGCGACGGCAGTAAACGGCGTCTGAGCGAGCCCTGCGGTCCCGAAGGAAACGGTTGTGTCGAACGCGTGGGCGCCGTTCGAGCCATTAGCTGCGAAGTTCTCGCGGGCACTGCCTGGAGCGCTGCCTTTCGTTCCGACGATCGCGTAACTGCCATCGTAGGACATCGGCCCCATCCCCTGTGCGGAGCCGATAGATTCCATTTCCGCTTTCGTCGAATCGAAGAAATATTGGAAATCGGTAGAACCGATCGTGAGCACGGTCACCCGCTCGCCTTGCGGAACGGCCGCAAGCAACGAGTCAAAAATGTGCGCGGCAGAATCTTCGAATGCAGGATTGCCGATCTCGGTCCAGGGCATATTGAACTCGTTCGCGGTGGGGATCTGGCTTCCGTCGGCCGACCAGAGGAGAAGGACAAATCCGTTAAAAAGGTTACCTCCGGCTTCATAGAGAGAATAACCATTTAAAAGGACCTGTGCGTACGGAGAAAAACTTCCTCCCAGCGTGGAGTCGTTGAGGCCGTGTGAAATAGCTTCGATCCGCATCGTGTCCTGTTGTGGCAGGTATAACCTGCCGCGGATGTCGAGTGAAAGGCCGCTGACGATCGTGGAAGCAAGCTGCTCGGGCGCTGCATAACTGAATTCCGGGCGGGCTGCCGGAGCAATGCTGAAGGTCGCGTATTGCCAGCCCGTCGTATCGCCATTGCCCCGTACGATGCGGGTGCGCCACCAATAGACCGAAAAAAATGGAACGGGCGCGGGCGGCAACGGAACGTCGAACGTCACGTCATAGGAAGTGCCGACGGCTGTTTTGCGATCGAGGAGAATATTCGAAAATCGTTCGGTCGTGTCCAGTTCGAGTTCGACCTGATCGGATGGATTCGTTCCAGCCGGCGTGAGTACAATGAAGTGTGTTGACCCAGGCGAAACATCGCAAAATTGCCTGGCGCCTTCGTAGGGATAAAATGCGGTCGTCGAAAGACCATTGACAAGGATCTGAATGCTCGCCGAATCGTCCAACCGGTAACTTTCTGCGAATCGACGGTCTGGATCGACAATGACTCGTATGGTATGCGGCCCGATCGCTTGCGCGGTCAGCGGGAACTGCGCAGAAACGAAGGCACTGTCGTCCAGGCGCGGAAGCGTATCATCACGAGAAAAGGGCAGCCCGTTCGGTCCGGCATCGACGATCCGCACGACGACGGGGCGTTCGGCAGAATACCCGTAATTATGGACAATGGCCCGTATTGTAAGAAGACTGTCACTCACGCTAAAGGTAGGGCGAGCGACTGTGTCGTTTCGGGCATAGGCATGCAGTTCGGACGAGAACGTCGCAAATTCCGGCTGTGGCCGCAACACAAAACCCGTTACAGCATCCCCCAGCATAGAATTTTGTAAAAGACCGTTGAGTCCTACGTCCTGAAATCCAAATGCAAAGGGATACGCATAGATTTTCGATGCCGTAAGCAGTTGTAACATGTTAATGGTATGCGGCTGCGTAGTATCGTGCGTACTATCATAGGAATGCATGAGTTGGAAAAGCTCCGATGTGAGCGCATCGTCGAATCCGGTCTCGCCGAATCCGGTAGTTCCATACGCCTGAACGGAACCCGCGTCCCTTGCCTGAATATAGGACTGGTTTACACCGATCATATCGGGTTCGGCAAAAGCACCGGTACGGCAGCTTAGCGTCATGAGCAGTGGATATAATCCCTTATTGTGCAGCACGGTCGCGTCCGGGAAAAGAACATCCGCGGTGAACGTTGCTCCATGTCCCGCGAAGTACATCAGGGACTGGCCCCTGAGGAGCGCATCTTCGATATCGCCGACATGAGTTGCGTCCACCCCGCTCGTGTAATCGGTCCGGTCGATGATCGTGGGAGAGATGTTCATCGGCGGCCGAGCGATGCCTTTCGACGTATCTGAAAGCCAGCCCTGGATCTCCTGATCGAATTGCTCGTGTTGTCCTCCGGCCTGGCCGCCAGCAATAAAAAGAAAGCGGCGGTCCCACTCGGCCGGCGCCTCGTCTTCGTATTCGACCAGTTTCGAAAGATAGTTATCCGCATTCGATTCCGTATCGACCGGAATGCGAGCAATCATCATAAGCGGCGGCTGCGTGAGATTGCTATCCCCTTCGCCCGGAAGGGTGAAATAATAATCGCTCACCGGATTGCCATACGTCGGAACGTAAGATCGGACGCTGCTCGTCGAAAGATTTTTTTTGGGGTCCCAGGACGCGTTCCCAAGCAGGCTGACAAAGGACACAGGAGTTCCCGAATAATCATAATACGCATAATTCAGGAACCGGCGTATCGCGACCGGCTCATTGCTTCCAAAATCGAAGGTGTTAAAAATCTCATCGGTCGTTGCGACCATGGTCTGAAAGCCAGCGGAAGTCCGCCGGGCCGCCAAGCGCGAAGCGGCCTGCGCGAAATTCGGATGCGTAATAATGATATAATCGACCTGCCTCGGACTCAGGATACTCCAACCTTTAGATCCCGTTACATTCCATGGCTGAATGTTATCGCAATGTAGGAACGACGTCGGGGTAGCAGCGACATACGCCGGTGTCGTTTCTTTCGCAGCGTCCGCGAACATTCCCGACTGGGAAAGCACACGCGTCGTATCCGAACGATTATACAGATGCGCCGAGGGGTCCGAAAGCCCGATTTGGACCGTCCCGCTCGAAGGCAAGAGCGAGAACCGCCACTGCCCTTTTGCGATCGCTGTGTCGGTACTGGGAACGAGCGCGCTTGGGAACGTTACTTCGTAATAATCGAGATAAAACTGATCGACCGTCGCTCCCTGGGTAAGGGCATCGACATGCAGGATATTCGCCCCGACATGGAGATCCGAAAGCGGCACTGAAAACGTCAGCGAGTCATACGAATAATCGGCAAAATGGGTCGGAAAATTTGAAGAGCCATTATTGACATGCGCCGTAACCAAATGATACACGATCGATCCTGCCTGAACGCCGGAAGTCATCCCACGCAACAGGCATTTGACATTTGCTACGAGTCCTGCGGTATCGGCTGGCAGTTGCGAAATATAGAATGTATCGACAAAATGCGATCGCGTCGAATCGTCGAGCGTCCCATGTAATTCGTACCATTCGAATCGCTCACCGCCAACATATTCGGTCCGTTGGGAAGTCTCTGTCTCATCGCTTCCGGCATCGCCGAGGTAATAATTCAAATCGCGCTCATGATGATACAGGACCGTTCCGATGGAAATCACGGGCGCTCCGGCAGGATTGGGAGCACTTAGCTTGAAGCGGAGCGGAGTGCCTCCGGTGCGGTCGGAAGTCGTCAGCCAATAGACATTGGTATCGGTCGCGACGTTGTAATATTCTGCACGTCGAGGTTCGGGAAACGTCGGATCGAAGATCGTGGGCAACGGGAAGCCGCGCAAGTGCTCGCCATAAAATTCGATCGAAGCGATGTTGCCATTCGCATCGGTATCGACCCAGATCGGTATTTCCTTTCCGCGATTGATACAGCGGATCGTATGAGGCGTCCAGCCGGCCGAACCGATCGAAAAATTCGAGAACGATAGATCGCTCGCCGCCACGCGGTATAATCCATCGCGTGTGATCGCAAGCCGAATATATGGCACGGAAGGATCGATCCATCCATAGACCGTCGTATCGGTCGCCGATTGTGCGGAGAACGATCGTTTCGCGGGACTTTTCGGCGGTCTGAGCGAAGCGCCGAATGGCGCGAGGTCCCACGTATTAACCACGAGCAGCGAATCGAGGCTCGCAAAAAAAGGATCGCGTACGACCGTGCCACGAGCGGAGCCCGAGGTTTTAAACCGGATCCCAATCGTGCATTTTTCTACGGCCTGTTCCCCATTTGCCGTTCGCCTGACCAGCGGAATGCTTAACGTTACACTCCTCAGGGAACGAAACGTGATCGGGTTTCCGGCTGATACATTCAGCGGTCTGCCATAGAGCACCGGGTCGAATATTTGCCGCAGCACACCGTTTCGATACGAGAGGGACGGTGCAAAATGAATATTTCCGATCGGGATTGTTTGTTCGCCGGAGACGACCGGTACAATATCGGTCGCATCGGCCGGGACCGCAAAGGTAACGGTAAGAACGGGAATTTCCTCGGTGCCGCCGGTTGCGTGATTCAATAAAAATCCTGGCGGTAGTCCATTTGCGAGGCCTTGCCACCGAACGCTCGAAAATTGCATCCCCGGCGGCGCATCGATTACGGTTCCATCCGATGTCGAGACGATCGGTCGGCCAAGATCGAGCATAACTGAAATAGATCCTGACTCCGCACCGATCGACTCGCGATGCGAGCGGACGATCGAATTTTTTTGGCGCGCAAATGAAAATCGCCTGATAAGCGGAGCGTGAACATTGGAGGTTCTTGGGTACCGAATGTGCGAAGACGCCGGCGTTCTGCTCGCGCTCGACTTTATAGAAACCGGAGCATGAGCCTGGGAAGGTGTTGCAATCTTAACGGCACTTTTTTGAAGTTGAAACCCCAATACGAGGGATGGGCACAGGAGCATCGCAACGCCGATCGAAACAAGATCGCGCTTAAAAAATCGACCCAATATCTCCTGCAGGTTCAAGCCCAATGACAACGCTGAACGATGAGGCATTTATCCCTTCGGCACTCATTTTTGACCATGCCAACTACTTTTCGACGAATGCAATAGAGGAATTCCATGGCCACCCGTTTTGCACTTTACTCCAAACAAAAAAGACGATCACCCCGGCACCAATGACACCAAGGGCACCCAGTATGAACGGAAGTCCGGTAAAATAAAAAACGAAAAGCCAGATCGCGATAGAAAGGACGGCGGGAATTGGGAACCATGGCATTCGGAACGGAAGCGAAGCCAGATTATTTTTTTCACGGCGCCAGAGTATTAGCCCAACGGTCTGACCGATGAATTGTATGAGAATGCGAATTGCAAGAATGGCATCGATCACGTCACCCATCCGCTTAAAGAAGACACTGAAAATAAATCCGAGCGCCCCGAGTACCAGAAGAGAAACATAAGGAAAATGTTTTGTAGGATGGACGCGTCCAAAAATGGAAAAGAATGCCCGGTCTTTTGCTGCCGCGTATGGAATACGTGAATATCCAAGCATTGCAGAAAAAAGAGACGCCGACGCAATGATAAGGATCAACACGGTGCCGACCGTTGCAGCGGTGCGACCATACAAGTGCTCGAAGAACAAGCTGAATACAAAATCGGAGTGCCGTGCCGTTTGCCATGGGAGCGTTCCCAGAATCGCAAGCTGCATCGAAATATACACAACGGCGATGCCCGCAATGGAAAGCAGCATACTGCGAGGGATGTTCTTTTCGGGCGAGCGAATTTCCGCGCCCAAATGGCAGACGTTATAATATCCCAGAAAACTATAGACCGATTTCCCCATCGCCTGTCCCAGGAGCACGAAAAAGATCGGACTCAGTGTCCAGCCATTCGCGGGATAGTGAAATGCCAGGGATGGATCGAAATGGGTCGCTCCTCCAACGACGATCCACGCGATCGTAAGAAGAAGCACGGACCATAAGCCGATGGCGATTTTTCCGGTCGATTCGATTTTGCGATACAGGAGAAATGTCAGAATCAACACAAGCGCCCCGGAAATGGCCTTGCGGCCATCCAAAGAAATAGGAGTTAAATATGCGACATGCTCCGAAAACCCAATGGCTCCGGAGGCGACGACCAGCGGCGCCTGAAAGATCGTTTGCCAGATAAAAAGGAACGAAAATAGCTGGCCCCAACTCGTTTCTCCGTATATCTTTCTAAGGAACACGAAGCTT